>ERZ772831.146-NODE-146-length-70398-cov-3.736847_pt1 | contig 70398 bp, 86 predicted proteins | sample MGYA00580858_ERZ772831 | MGnify/ENA primary metagenome ERZ772831 (study PRJEB29015, sample SAMEA2737694) | human gut metagenome | biome: human gut; feature: human-associated habitat; material: faeces | place: China | collected 2012 ... | reverse complement strand
AAAAGCCGGGAGCCATCCACCTTGCGCTCCAAGTACGCAGCACCGGAGACTCCCACCTTTGCAGAGTTGACTTTTGCATACGACCGGGCGGTGTACACTGTGCGCCGCAGCCCGGAATACCGGCGGCCCAAGACCCGGGGTGAGGGCATGACTACCCAGCACGCTATGGCGGAGCTGACCTGCCCGGACGGTCGGGTGATTACCAAACAAACGGAAGTGGATGACGAAATCACCGCCTTGCTTGGGCTGGATCACGATCAGTTTTGCCAAATCGCCATGCTGGCGCAAGGGGATTTTTTGCGTTTGCTGCTTGCCAAGACAGAGGATCGCAGCCGCATCTTCCAAAAGCTGTTTGATACCGGGCGGTATGCCTGCTTGCAGGAGAAGCTGCGACAGTCTGCTTTGGAGGTAAAGCGCGCCTATGACGCCGGGCAGGAAAAATTGCGCCAATACGGCGAAGGGGTGCGCTGCCCGGAGGACTCTATGCTGTTTGCCAAAGCCCGGGCGCTGCAACAAGGTCAGCTGCCCTTTTCTGAAAGCCGAGAGGTGTTGGAACAGCTGATTCAGTTAGACACGACTGCCGCTGCGGAGAACACCCGCCAAACGGCAGAAATACAAGAGAAAATGCAAGCTGACCGGGCAGCATTGACAGCTGCGGAGCGCCGTTTAAAACTGGAACAACAGCTGCAAGAGCTGACCCGGCAGCAGGCGGAATTGACTCCCAAGCAAGCGGCGGCAGCGGATAGATTGAAACAGTGCGCCGCACAGGCAGAGGAGACGAAACCGCTTACTGCCCGCCTGGCTTTGCTGCAAGCCCAGCTGCCCAAGTACGACCGGCTGACCAAAGCACAGCAGATCTTGGCAGAGGTGCAGCAGCAGGCAGAGCAGCAAACAGCGGCATACACAGCAGCCGGTGACGCTGCGGAAAAAGCCCGCGCGGAACAAACCCGTTTGGAACAGCGGCGGCAGGAACTGCAAGGGGCGGCCGCCGGGTTGGAGCAGGCCAAGGCTGCCTGTACACAGGCCCGGCAAAAGGTAGAGGCGTTGACTGCTTTAGAACAGCAGCGGGCTGCGCTGCAAACTACGGAAAATACTTATCGCCGTGCTGCTGCCGATTACCAGGCTGCGGCAGCGCACGCCCAGCGATTGGAGCAGGATTATCAGCGCCAGAACCGGGCTTTTCTGGACAGCCAAGCCGGGGTGTTGGCGGCAGATTTACAGCCGGGTGCACCTTGCCCGGTGTGCGGCGCCACGGAACACCCTCATCCGGCGATTTTGCCCACGCAGGCGCCTACACAGTCGCAGTTGGAGGCACCCCAGCAGGCGGCCCGATCCGCTATGGCAAAGGCCACGACTGCCAGCCAGTCCGCCGGTGGCGCAAAGGGACAGTACCGAGAACAGCAGCGGGCGTTTATTGCCGGGTGGCAAGCGCTACTTGGTGATTTGCCGGAGGAGCCGCAATCGGTTTTGGCAGAAGCGCTGTCACAGGCACAGACGGCTTGTACCGTGGCGGAAGCGAATAAGCAGGCCGCCCAGGCAGCCGCAGAAGAAGCGGCGCAGGTGGAGCAGGCTTTGCCGCAAGTCACCGCGCGCACCACAGCGCGTGTCCGGCAGCAAACGGAATTGCAATTGCAGGTGCAGCAGCTGCAACAAGAGGTCAAGCAGCAGCAAAGTCGGTGTAGCGAATTGGCGGCAGAATTGCCTTTTGCTACCCAGTCAGCTGCGGAAGAGGAACAGCACCGCATAACGGAAAAACGAAATGCCTTAGAGCAGGCACACCAAAAGGCGCAAGCTGCCGTGGCAGAGCTGGACATGCAGGCGGCGGCTTTGGCAGCCACTTTGCAACAGACCCGGCAGCAGTTGCAGACTTGCCCGGCAGCGGACCCGGCGGCATTGCGCGCCCAGCTGGCGCAGTTGCAGACCCGGCTGCATACGCTGACCGATCAAGGCAAGACACTGGCTGTGCGGCTCCAGACCAATCAAACGGTGCTGGATCAAATGCGGCACACGGCGGCCGAACTGGAGTCGGCGGAGCACCGCTACGGCTGGATAAAAGCCTTGGCAGATACTGCCACCGGCAACTTGACCGGTAAAGAAAAGGTCACCTTGGAGACCTATGTGCAAATGCAGGACTTGGACGCGGTGCTGGCCTGTGCCAACACCCGCTTTATGGTTATGTCCGGCGGACAGTACGAGCTGGTGCGCCGCCAAACGGCAGAGAACAATCGCAACCAGTCCGGACTGGATCTGGATGTGATCGACCATTATAACGGCACCACCCGCAGTGTAAAGAGTTTGTCCGGCGGCGAGTCCTTTAAGGCCTCTTTGTCGCTGGCGCTGGGGCTGTCAGATCGAGTACAGAGCGCCGCCGGCGGCGTGCGGCTGGACGCGATGTTTGTGGACGAGGGCTTCGGCTCTCTGGACGAGGAGTCCCTCCATCAGGCGCTGCACGCCCTGACGGATCTGGCTCGCAGTGACCGGTTGGTGGGAATCATCTCCCATGTGGCGGACCTGCGCGCGGCCATCGACCGGCAGATTCTGGTCACCAAGGCTCCCACCGGCGGCAGTCACGCTACCATCCTATAACTGCATACAGATGCAAAACACCCCCGCACGGCGTGCTGCTGTGCAGGGGTGTTCTTGCTTTTTGGTTATTGTTTGGCGGCTTTCGCAATGCAGCCCATGGCGTTTAGGCTGCGAGGATAGCCGATGTAGGGCAGACACTGGAGCACCACTTTGGTCAGGAACGCTGCGTCGTTGCCCATGTTCATATTGCCCTTGGCGTGGGCGATCAACTGGGGCTCGCAGCCCCCTTGGGCAGAGAGAAAGCAGAAGGTGATCATCTCCCGCTGGGCCAGATCCAGCCCGGTGCGGGTGTAGTAATCGCCAAAGCAGTTGGCGGCCAAATAGCGGTTGACGGTGCCGGCTTTCCAAGCCTCATTCATGTGTTCGCCAAAGATTTTGACTTGGGCGGCAATGCCTTTCTCCAGCCGATCATTCACGGTGGTGGTTGCCTGGCCGGGTAGTGGTAGGGCAATGCCGGCGGCGGTCAGCGCGTCGTTGGTGGCGTGCAGAAAAGGCAGCGCACGGCCATAGCCCAGGTAATCGGTGGCCTGGTACACCATCTCTTTGACTGCCACCGGGTCAAGCCCCTCTTGCAGCGCTTGGGGCAGTGCCTCTTTGTAGGCGTCTACACTGCCGTTGCCGGTGAGGGTGGCCAGAATCGCCAGCCAGCGGGTGGTGGGCTCCAGCATGCTGTCAGGTTCGCTTTTTACTTCTTCAAGAAATGCGCCCAGTCGCTGGGTGTATTCCGGGTCTGTGCTTTGCAAACTCATTTTTCTTCCTCCAGTGCGTTATAATCTGCGTCGCTCACCGGCTCGCACCATTCGTTAGAGGCATTCTCACCGGGTACTTCCATAGCAATGTGGGAGAACCAACTGTCGCCCTTAGCGCCGTGCCAGTGCTTCACCTCCGGCGGAATGGTGATGACCATGCCCTCGTGCAGCGCTACCGGGGCCTTTCCCCATTCCTGGTACCAGCCCTCACCGGCGGTGCAGATCAGCAACTGACCGCCGCCTTTTGTGGCGTGGTGAATGTGCCAGTTGTTGCGACACCCCGGCTCAAAGGTCACATTGGACAAATGCAGCGCCGTGACCTGGGGATCGGTAAGGGGATTCAGATAAGAATTGCCTACAAAGTATTGGGCATAAGCCGTGTTGGCGGCGCCTTTGCCAAATGCGTTGGCACCGACGAAGGCTTCTTCTGTTGCGTATTTCATAGATAAAATCTCCTTGTTTTGGTTTCCTTTATCATAGCATTTTGCGTTTACTCCAAGTCAAGGGGGTTCGGTAAATTTTTTTCGTTTTTTTGCTGCCGCTTGACAGCAGGCGGCGGCTATGCTACAATACGGGACGAAAATTCGGTTGTGGATTTTTCCGGAGTTGCTCATCTTTTCGCCACACACTCTTTGGAGTGCGTGGCTTTTTTATACCTGCAAGCAGAAAGGAAAACAGATGGACGAACAGTTTATGCGCAAAAAGGCAGTGTTGCCGCTGATTACCTCTATGGCGCTGCCCATGGTGCTCTCCATGCTGGTGAACGCCCTTTATAATATTGTAGACAGCTACTTTGTGGCCCGCATCAGCGAGAATGCTATGACGGCGTTGTCCCTGGTGTATCCCTTGCAAAATCTGGTCAACGCCATTGCCATCGGCTTTGGCGTGGGGATCAGCGCAGTGATCGCTTTGTATTTGGGCGCCGGAAAGCAGAAGCGCGCGGACCAGGCAGCCACGCAGGGTATGTTGTGGGCGCTGGTGCACGGGGTGCTGCTCACCGGCGTGTGTATTGCCATCATTCCGCTGTTTTTGCAGGCGTTTACCAAGGATCAAGCGGTGATTGACCTGGGAGTGCGCTACGGGCGTATTGTGTTTGGTTTTTCCATTATTATCAACGCAGACTTGGCATTTGAAAAGATTTTTCAGGCAGTCGGTCGTATGAAGGTGACCATGGTGGGTCTGGGCCTGGGCTGCCTGGCCAATATTATTTTGGATCCGCTGTTGATCTTCGGCCTGGGGCCGTTCCCCAAAATGGGCATTGACGGCGCAGCGCTGGCTACCGGACTGGGTCAGGTGCTTACTCTGGTGATCTACCTGCTGTTCTATTACCTGCGCCCCATTTCTGTCAAGATCCGCTTGCAGCACCTGCGGCCGTCCCGGCACCTGGTGGGTCGCTTGTATGCCATCGGTATTCCGGCGGTACTGAATTTGGCTTTGCCTTCGGTGCTGATCTCTGCACTGAACGCCATCTTGGCTGCATTCTCTCAAACCTATGTGCTGATTTTAGGCGCATATTACAAACTGCAAACGTTTCTGTACCTGCCGGCCAACGGCATTGTGCAGGGCATGCGCCCGGTGATTGGGTTCAATTACGGCGCCAAGGAATATGGGCGGGTCAAGCAGATCTTCCGCACCGTATTAGTGATGACTGCTGCCATAATGGTGGTGGGCACCGTGCTGTGCCTGGTGATCCCCGGGCAATTGATCGGCCTTTTTACCGAGAATGCAGCTACTGTTGCTGCCGGTAAAACAGCGCTGCGAATCATCAGCGGCGGGTTCATTGTGTCCGCCGTATCGGTGACTGCTTCCGGTGCGCTGGAGGGACTGGGCAAGGGCATGCCGTCCTTAGTGATTTCTCTTTGCCGGTATTTGGTCATCATCGTCCCGGTGGCATTCCTGCTGAGTCGAGTGCTGGGCGCCGCCGGTGTGTGGCATGCCTTTTGGATCACCGAGTTATTCACCGCCAGTATTGCCCTGGCGGTGTACCGCAAAGCCGTGCAGATCAAAGTCTGATTATAAATGCACAGAACAAAGCCGCACAGATCTTTCTGTGCGGCTTCTTTGCGTCTATTTATTTTATGCTGTTTCTATGCTGCTTAGGAAGCGCAGAAACTGGGCTTTACCGGCTTCATTACGGTCAAACACGCCGCACTGTTCCAAAATGGCAGCAAAGACTTTGCCCACTTCCTGTTGCAGAATGTCCATGCAATTCTCGGCGGTTAAGGCGTTCTTGGCGGCGATCTCCATTGCCCAGTCCTTGTGTTTGGCAATGCGTTCGTCGGCGGCAATGTCTGTGCCATGGAGCAGTGCGTCACGCAACAGCTCCAGCTCTGTCTTTAACCGGGCGGGCAGTACCGCCAAACCCATAACCTCAATCAGGCCGATATTCTCTTTCTTAATATGATGGTACTCCGGGTGGGGGTGGTACAGACCGTCCGGGCACGCCGGGGTGGTAATGTTGTTGCGCAGCACCAAGTCCAGTTCATATTTACCGTTCCGGAACTGGGCGATGGGTGTAATGGTGTTGTGGGGTGTGCCATCGGTCTCGGCGTAGATAAAGGCATCCGGGTCCGTATAGCCGCGCCAGGCTTGCAGCACTTTGTCTGACAGGTCGCAAATGCGCGCCGGTTCATCCCCACGCAGGCGCAGTACGGACATGGGCCACTTGACGATTCCGGCCTCAATATCTTTATATCCGGCAAAGGCATAGGGGGTCTCTATCGGTGCCTTTGTCATAGCAAAGGTATAGTGCCCGCCTTGGAAGTGCTCGTGGGTGAGAATGGAGCCGCCCACGATGGGAAGGTCTGCATTGGAGCCTACAAAATAGTGGGGAAACTTCTCTACAAAATCAAACAGCTTTTGGAACGCGCTGCGGTCGATTTTCATCGGCGTGTGTCGGCCATTAAACACAATGCAGTGCTCGTTATAGTAGCCGTAGGGCGAATACTGCAAGAACCAGGGGCCGCCGCCCATTTCCAGGGGAATGATCCGGTGGTTTTGCCGTGCCGGGTGATTGACCCGCCCGGCGTAGCCCTCGTTCTCCTTGCACAGCTGGCACTTGGGGTAAGCGCTTTGCTTCATTTGCAGGGCAGCCGCAATGGCCTTGGGGTCCTTCTCCGGCTTGGATAGATTGATGGTTATATCCATATCGCCGTAAGGGGTGGGAGTGATCCACTTAGCGTCCTTGGCCAGTCGGTCCGCACGAATGTAATTGGTGGTCTTGCTAAAGGCATAGTAATCATCTGTGGCTGCCTTGGGGCTCTCTGCGTACAGATCCCAAAATCGGCGGATCACCGCAGAGGGTCGCGGGGTCAGCAGACCCATCAGCTTGGTGTCAAACAGATCCCGGTACACCACAGAGTCCTGGCACAGCCCGTTTGCGCAAGCATAGTTTAGCAGAGAGTCCAAAATTTCCGTCAGTGCCGGTTGGCCGGTGACGGTGCGTTCCTCGTATGCGTCCAGCTCCAGCGCCGCCAGCAACGCATTGACAGCCCAGGTGCGATCTGCCTCTTCAATCAGACCGGTGCGTACGCCGTAATCTGCCAGCGCTGTGATTCCCTCAAATACATCCATGATTTTACCTTCGCTTTCTGCCCGAACAGCGGGATTTTTTGGAGCCTTTATTTTACCACATTTTGCCCTGCGTGGCAACCGATTTGCACAAAAAGGACGGAATTTGCTTGGACGGCTCGCTTCCTATGCGCACCCAAACAGGCGTCTCTGCATAGTATGCAGAGAAAAGGAGAGATGGTATGTTTAGTTATATAAAAAAATTGCAATACCCCATCAATATTAAGAATCCGGATCCCCGCGCTGCGTCCATTATCATCAGTCAGTACGGCGGCCTGTATTGCATTTAGATACAGAGTAAAAATATGGACAATCAATGACGGCGTTAAGCCAAAAATCGCACTTATTTTTCAATTCGTGGCGGAAAATGCGGCTAAAAATCCATCAAATATAGTAGAATATCTCCAGTGTGTTGTCCGGCTTTTTGAATGTGATGTGATCTACAATGGAGCGCAGGGCTTCGTTCTTGACGCTTTCCGCTGTATCCGGAGACTTTATCAAATTGAGCACAAAACTGGCTTGCTGGACGAACTGGGGCGGAATTTCGCCGCTCTGTGACTTCTCGACCTTGACCTGCTCGGCTTTGAGCGCTTCAATCTTGTTTTGAAATGCTCGCTTTTTGCGGCCGTATTCCTCCAGTGTGTCATACCCGGCATCGTAGGCATCACTGGCCCGCTTGATCTTTTCTTCTTCCTTGCGAATGAGTAGCGAGTAGTCTACCACTTCATTTTGCAGCTGCTCCTTTGGAAGCACATTGAATTCCAGGGTCTTCAGAGATTTTTCTATGGCAGCAATCACCGCAGCGTTGGCCTTTCGTATGGATAGGTAGTGGGACACCTTGCACTTGCCCCGGGCGTAGTTGTGGCATTGAACGGCGGGATCCCTGGCGGCAATATAGGTCAGCGTGGCACCGCAGGTGTCGCAGCGCAAAAGTCCTTTCAGCATGAATGTGACAGGCTGCTCCTTGCGCTGCCATTTGCCATACCGTCTTTTCTGTTCCATGATCTTCTCCTGTACTTGATCGAATGTGTCTTGATCTATGATCGGCTGGTGCTTGCCGTCCACATACATAACCTTGCTGTTATCGCCTTTGTACCGGTCTCTGGAGGCTCTGCCGTCTGTGCTCCAGCGGATTTTACCTGCATACACCGGGTTCATCAGTATATACTCCACAAAGCGGTTGTCCGGTGGGTTGCCTCGGTAGGTTTTTACGCCCATGGCGTTCAGCTCCATAGCAATCTTGCGGTAGCCTTTGCCGGACAGAAAAGCATTAAAGATGTACCGCACGGTGGGTGCGTCCTCGTTGGGTGTGAATACCTTGTTTTGGAGGTCATAGCCAAAGGCACCGGCGCTCATGGCTTCGCCACGGCTTGCCTTTTCCGTCATGCCCCGAGTCACTTCCTGGGATAGGCGTGTGCTGTAATACTCGTCCATGAATTCTATAATGCGTTCAATCAGCGGGGCAAAGGGCGAGTCGTCTATGGTCTCGGATATGGAGATCACCGACACGCCGATGCGCCGCAGCATGGACTTATATACGATGCTTTCTTCTTGGTTCCGAGCAAACCGGCTGAATTTCCATACAAGAATTGCCTGGAATGGGTGCTCCTTGCTTTTTGCAAAGGCGATCATATCATTGAACGCCTTGCGCTTTTTTACGCTACGCCCGGAGATACCATCGTCATAGAATACATATTCATCCGGCACGCAGTAGCCGTTTCTGCCGGCGTACTCACGAATGAGTTTAAGCTGGCTGTCCGGGCTGTACTCGTCTTGCCGGTCGTCACTTACGCGGATATATGCCGCTGCATATTTCATTGTACCACTCCCATAGATTGTACTTAAAAAAGGGCGCAAAAATGCCCTGCTTGATTTATCGGCAGGGATGTGGTACAATATCCAATGTTGGGTGGGTTATGTACTGCATATCCTGCTTATCGGCTCTATCCTGTTGGCGCAGGGTAGGGCTTTTTTTATTTTGTTGTGACTTACTCTAACTTCCCGGCCAACGCCTGGAATTGATGAAGATAGTTGTCTTTGATGTCCTCAAAGATCTTGGTGGCCTCTGCGTCATCGTACAGGTGCGTGGTCAGGTTGCGGGCATTCAGGATCTCCACCCACACCAGGTCGTTATCCACAAGGCCGTCAGCAAAAGCCTGGCGCATCACCGGTTTGGGGCTGTTTACTTCCGTATAGCCCTGCTCCAGCAGATACTCACGGCAGGTTTTCCACGCCAGCTCGGTGCAGAATTCAAAGCGCTGGATCACACCGTCACGCATGGTGGAATTGGGTAGCTTGTCATAGTCGGCAATGGCCTCCTCCAGGCGCTGCACTGCGTCTTTGAATTTGTCCCGCTTTTCTTCATATTTGCTCATTAAGGATACACCGTCCTTTTCTATGTTCTGTAACAGTTTGGGGTCTGTGTCCCGGCTGACAAAGACCAGGTCAAAGTCCAACAGGGTGGGCAGGTCCTCAATGGCCTGGGCAAGCTGCGCCTGCCGTCCTCGGTCGTCTATACCGTAGATAGCCAGGTCGATGTCGCTGCGCTGCCGGTGGTCGCCGCGTGCCCGGGAGCCGTAAAGCACCACCTTGGCCGCGCCGTACTGCCGGCCGATTTTTGCAATTTGTTTGTAGAGTTTGTCCATAGGTTGTACCATTCGTTTGCAGCAAGTGCCGGCGCCCGGTAGGCTATTTAGCCCTGGGTGTTATGGATAGCGTCGGCAATCTTTTGTGCGTGCATATCCATTTTGTTCTCTTCGCTGTTTTCGATCTGTGCCATTACAGTGTTTTTGAAGTCATTAGCCTTGGATACATACCGAAAGGTATATGCACCGGAAGTGGTCGTTACCTCCACAGTGCCATAGCCAAAGATTTTGCCAAACAGGCCGCTGGAGACAGCAACATTCTGGATTTGCTTAATGGGGGAACCCATTTCGTTGGTCTTAATAAACCCGGTCTTGCCGTAAATCTTCTTGTTGGTCACGGCAAGCTCACTGAACATGGTGTACTTAAAGGCCGGGATCATAGCCACAACAGCCAGCACAATGCCCAAAATGAGGAAACCTGCAAAATTCTCTTTGCCGCTGGAGATTCCCATGATAAAAAACAGGACAAATAAGACAGCGGGCAGCAGATAGACGATCCAGTGGAATTTGGCTTCCAGTGTGACTTGCTCATTGGGGGTCATGCTCTTTTGAAGGTACTTTTTCATTTTCTGTTTTCTCCTCTGAAAATAAATATATTCATATCGCAGGATTGCGGTATGTCAAAATAATATATCGGTTTTATTCTGCTTTTCTTACTGCTCGATCTCGCGAACCAGCAGGCGGGGAATGCCAAGAACATGGCATTGCTCCAGGTCCTCGTTTCGGATGGTCTTAGGGGTGTACTCCGGGTTGATAGGAATAAGCTTCACCCAGTCCTCACCGTCCACATATTCTATCTTCTTCAATGTGGCCATATCGCCGTCATAGATGATGGCTCCAATCTCACCGGAGCGGTTCATGGTGCTCTGCTTCAGGATCAGCACCTTATCGCCGTCCATATACTGCGGGTACATACTGTCACCTTTAACAGAGAGCACAAAGAAGTCGTCCCGGCTGCGGCCATGCAGGTAAGACTTGGGTATCTCCACCGTCTCGCCGCTCCAGTCCTCGTATGCAGGGTAGTCATACCCGGCGGCAATCTCACCAATTACCGGGAAGATCACAGTATCTTCTGTCACTTCCGGAGCGCGGAGAGAGGTGGGTTCCTCTCCATCCATTAGATAAGATGGACGAACTCCCAACACATCAGCAATGACTTGGATTTTGTCCCCGGTTAGGTTTCTTTCGCCTTTTTCTATTTTAGAAATTGTCGAGCGGCTGGAATAGCCACATCTTCTCGCTAATTCTTCTTGGCTGATATCCTTATCTTCCCGCAATCTTCTTATGCGGTCATACATAGTTTCTTGTTTCATAACTATCACCTACGCTCAATATAACACAGTGTTGACGGAAAGTCAATATTTTTGAAAAAAATTCAAATAATTTGTTGACAAATCGGAAACGCCGTGGTATGATTGTGGTGTTGACAGATAGCCAACATTGTAAAGAAGGAGGTGGTAATCTGTGGTGAATACGAATTTGTTAAAAGCGAGAATCATTGAAACCGGGATGGACAAGAGAATTATCGCTGAGAAATTGGGGATTTCTCCAACATCTCTGAACTATAAACTTAACAACAGAACACAGTTCAAAGCGAATGAAATACAGGTGTTAAGCTCTATTCTCGGCATTGCTAAAGAAAAAGACAAATATTTTTTTGCCTAGCGTGTTGACAAAAAGGCAACATTTTGAAATGGCCAGCCTTTTGGGCGGCAGAACTAAGCAGGCAGTTAAAGCGAGGTGAATAAAAGTGATTGTTGTATTGGTTCTTATTTCCACTGTTGCGATGATCAGTGCGCTGATGGCGCATTGGAGGCTAAGAGCGGTTTTGTACTATTTGACTGATAAGAACATCCAATTCACCGAAGAGGATATGGAGAAGTGCCTGCGCCAGGTGCTGGAACACCAATTCAAACGGTAGGTGGATTAAGCAACATGGATGATAAGACACTGGTTGCGACAGATGAGAGAACATTCAGAGAAGCAGAGGCAAATTTGGAAGCAATTTTCTTTGTTTTTCTCCATACATTGTCATCTCGGATGTTATCCAGCAGATCGTGACCTGGCATGAGGATGGATTCCACAAAATATGTTGGTGTGGTGCATAGATCTGCAACCGAGACGGCCTTTATGTATCCGGCCTCTGACAGCAAGCTGATTGTATACAAGATTTCTTCAGAAGTGTATGGGTCTATTTGAATTGTAGAGGCGTCTAAGTGGTCGTTGTAACCGAGATGTTCTTCAAGGTAGATCAGTACCTCTCTTACACAGTCTTTGTTTAATTTCATCTGATTTCGTCCTTTCGTCATAATAACATCATTATAGCAACAATTCACAACCAATGCCAGCCTTTTGGGCGGCGGCAGAGATACGCAGGCAGCGGGACCTTTTTTCACTTCTTCTCTTTTTTCTTTTCTTTTTTGTCAAATTACCCCCTATGTCCCTGCTTCCGGTGCCCGCCCCACCCAACATCACATTTATCGCAGACGGCACTTTCGCCGTGCAGCGGGCAGCTTGCGGCTCTGCCGCTTGTCCAAAGGGTTGGCAAATAAAAAAGACCAACTGCTGGCACAGTCGGTCAAAGGAGTTGATAGTCAAAAGGCATACACACATATCAACACCTATAGTATAGGCGTTGAGAGAGAAAAAGTCAAGGCATACGGACAATCCAGCCTTGCGTAATTCTTAATGAGGTGAACGAAATGAAGAAAGAACTGACCACCGTGATCATGGTTATGGTGGATGGCAAGGTTAAGCCCTTGGAGGACTTGACGGAAGAAGAACACAGCCGCATGCTGGCGGCGATGGCGCACCGGCTCACAGAGAGCATGAGCGACTACTACGCCCAGCACCCGGACGAGATAAAGGAGTTAGCGAAGATATGAGAGAAAAAGAAGGGTTCCGGGACAACCTGGAACGAATTGACGCGGCGTTCCCCGGGCGGGAAATGCTGAATGTCAGCGAGGTGTCCCGCTTTACCGGCTTGGACCGTGGCAAAGTGGGTGCTGACTGGCAGGAACACTTTTGCCGTGTGGGAAGAAGTAAGTACATGAGCAAGGTGACTCTTGCCCGGCTGCTGAGTTAGGAGGACGGCATGACAAAACGAGAAAAGGCAGGGATAGTGCTGGTGATCACCGGCTTCCTGTTGGTGCTGTTTGGCTGCTGCCTGGTTGCTGACAATCCGTACTGGTGGGTGTCCGTGGCAATCAGCGGCACCGGCTGCGCATTGATCGCCCTGGCGGTGTTCGTACTGCCCAAGGACGATGACGAGCCGCAGCAAGATAAACGGCTGGTGATCGAGGACGAAAACCGCAAGGTGGTGCTGCTGGCGCCGCTGACAGATTTTGAATTGGCGTATTTGCACGCAATTCAACTTGGAAAGGATGATGAAAATGAGTAATGAATATATGGACTTGGTGATCATGACCAACGGCAAGGTGTGCCGTGCTCCTGGGTTCAGCGAAATACGGTCCGGTTACAGAGTGGCCGTGCATGGCTATATATACGATGTGTTGGAGGCTGTGTCTGTACCTGTGAGCGAGGCTCTGCTGACGCTGCCTAAGGCGCATGGGTTTGTTCGCCAGCTGGATTATGGCGAAGACAAGCAGAAGGAGAATGCTGATGTATGACAAGGAGGCGGGCGTGATCGCCTGTGACAGCTGCGACATTGCCATTGAGGGTTATGGGTTCTCCATCGGTGCGGGCAACGATGAGCCCAGCGGCAGCTACTGCTGGGAATGTGCTTGCGAGAAGTTGGAGCAGCTGCTGGACGAGAGCAACAAGGAAGCGACCATTGTGCGGCGCAGCGAAAACTGGCTTCGCAGCTGCTACGACCTGGGGGTGATCTGATGACCAACGCAGAGATGGACAAGTTTGTGCAGGACTACGGCTTTTGCCCCCAAGACTGCGACCCGGAGGCGCGGGCAGAGGCCCGCATTGTATTGAATATAGACAAAGGAGAACGATATGGCGACACTGTATGAACTGACCGGCCAGGCAGCCCAGCTGATGGAGCTGCTGGAAGCCGGAGAGATTGATGAACAGACGGTCCAGGACACACTGGACAGCATGATGGTGCCGGAGAAGCTGGAGGACTACGGTATGGTAATCCGGCAGCTGACGGCGGATGTGGAGGACTACAAGCGCGAAAAAGACTTCTTCGCCGAAAAGCAGAAGCGGGCGGACAACGCCATTAAGCGGATGAAAAAGACACTGGCACAGTACCTGGCTGCCACCCAGCAGGATAAGGTGCAGGCCGGACGATTCGTATTGACCAGTACCTCGAGCAAGTCGGTGGATGTGTTCAACCTGGCAGCGCTGCCGGCAGAATACATGCAGCCCCAGCCGCCCAAGGTGGACAAGGTGTCAATCCGAAAGGCCCTGTTGGCAGGGGAGACGGTAGCCGGTGCGGCGCTGATTGAGACCCCCGGCTGCGTGATCAAGTGAGGTGAATGGAATGGAGAACATGAAGATATATGAGGCGGTGCGCAAGGTTCCGGACAGCGCCAAGAAGAACATTAGCGCAGGCCGCTTAAAGGGCATGACTGATATTAACCCAATGTGGCGTATCAAGGCACTGACGGAGCAGTTTGGCCCTTGTGGTATCGGTTGGAAGGTGGAAGTCAGCCGCACATGGCAAGATCTGGGTGCGGATGGCGTGGTGACTGTGTATGTGCAACTGCTGCTCTATGTGAAGTACAACGATGAATGGAGCGCCCCTATTCCGGGTATTGGCGGTTCCTCGTTGGTGGCTAAGGAGAGTAAAGGCCTGTACACCTCCGATGAGTGCTACAAGATGGCTTATACGGACGCTCTGTCTGTGTGCTGCAAGATGTTAGGGTTCGGTGCAGATGTGTACTGGGCAGCTGATCGGACAAAGTACCAGCAGGTGCAGCCCCAGGACACGAAGAAAGAACAGGCACGGCAGCAGGCGGCGGAGAAGATCAGCCCGGATCAGGTGGCTATTCTGAAAGAAAATGCAGAGAATGAGCGGGTCAAAAAGGCCTTGGTCTATTACAAGGTCAGCCGCATTGAGGACCTGACCCGGCACCAGGCTGATCAGATCTTCATGAAGCTGGGCCTATAAGATGAAAATCGAATTCAAAAAGGAAGACTTGGTGCCCACTATGGCCAAGGTGGGGGCGTTCATAGGCTCCCTGGCAGAGCAAAAGGACTATGTACTGGAGATTAAGCCAAAGCCGAAACGCCGGAGCCTGGATGCCAACGCCTACATGTGGGCGTTGATCGGCAAGCTTCAAGCGGAGTTGGCCAAGAACGACCCGCAGATCACCAAGGACGAGATTTACCAGGGCTATGTGCGGCAGTATGGCAAGTCTGTGGACTACCAACTGCCGGACAGTGCCGTGAATGCCATGACGAAATCATGGGGGAGAAACGGCCTGGGCTGGACAGCGGAGAAAGTGGATGATGGAATCTACCCGCGCACCTCGCTGGTGCGGTTCTATTACGGCACCAGTTGCTACGGCACAAAGCGCATGGCTCGGCTCATAGACGCCGTGGTGCAGGACTGCAAAGCACTGGGCATTGAGACTATGCCGCCGGCGGAGCTGGCGCAGCTAATGGCTGCTTGGGAGGAACGGAAACAGTGAAGAAGAGCATTATTCAGCCGGAAGAGCCCCGGCAATGCTTTCTGTGCGGCTCTGTGCGAACCCTGGAGCGACACCATGTGTTTGGGGCATATAACAGACGGAAAAGCGAGAAATACGGCTTGACGGTGCTCCTGTGCCATAATTGCCACAACGAGCCGCCGCTGGGTGCGCACCATAACAAGCAGACCATGGACTATTTACACCGGGTTGGGCAGCAGGCATTTGAAGCTGCCTACCCGGACAAGGACTTTATATCTATTTTTGGGAGGAATTATCTATGATTAACAGTGCTGTAATTATGGGTCGACTGACCTACGAGCCGGAGCTGAGAGCCACGCCCGGTGGTATCTCCGTGGCGCGGTTCCAGGTGGCTGTGGACCGCAGCTATCAGAAGGCAGGCGAGGAACGCAAGACGGACTTTATCGACTGCACCGCCTGGCGGCTGACGGCAGAATTTGTGTGCAAATACTTCCATAAAGGCTCTATGATCGCCGTGGAGGGTTCTTTGCAGACAGACAACTACACGGATAAGAACGGCGAGAAACGCAAGAGCGTGCAAGTGGTGGCTAATCAGGTGTCCTTCTGCGGTTCTAAGGCGGAGAGTGGCGCACAGACTGCGGCACCCGCACCGGACGCAGAGTTTGAGCCGATTGATGATGATGACGACCTGCCGCTTTAAGGAGAGCCTATGCGTAACCAAGGATGGGTGAAAGCCTACCGGCAGCTGCTGGATTGGGAGTGGTACACCGATGTGCCGACCTTCAAGCTGTTTCTCCATTTGTTGCTTATAGTCAACAGAGAACCGCAGCAATGGAGAGGTCAAACGCTTGGGGTTGGCTCCGTTGTTACCTCGGTCAGCGCTTTAGCTGCCGGAAGTGGCCTAACAGATATGCAAGTCAGAACGGCGTTAAAACACTTGCAAAAAACTGGCGAAATTATGAAGAATGTAACGAACAAAAATACAGTCATTACACTGCGTAATTACGCCAAATATCAAGCCTCCGTTGATGACGAGCAACAAACAGATAACAAACAGATAACAAACAAACAACAAACAGATAACAAACAGATAACGAGCGCTTTCTATAAACAAGAATGCAAGAATGAAAGAATAGAGAAGGGGAGAGAGCGCGCGAGCGCGTGCACGCCCGCAAAATTATATGGCGAGTTTAAGAATGTGCGATTAACCGATGAGGAATATGCGAAGCTGAAAAAACAATTCCCACTTGATTGGCAGCGGCTTATCAAGAACCTGAGCTTCCATATCCACAACACCCACAAGACCTATTACGACCACTTCTCTGTATTGCAAAAGTGGGGCGCAGAGGACAGGAAGAACAGCGGGGCACTGCAAAGCCCACCGTCCTACGACCTGGAGCAGATCAAGAGGGACACCATGAACAACACAGACATCAAGTTTTAGGAGGAGCCTATGGAACTGAACAAACTGACACCACGGCAGGCGCTGATCTATGACGCACTGATCCCGCCCGGCATGCCGGTGAGGGGCAAGGAGCTGGCGCGGCGGACGCGCATTAGCGAGCGGGACCTGAGATCGGAGCGTAAGGCCATGCAGGAACAGGGCGTGCCCATCGTCACCGGTGATTTTGGGTATATGCTTGTTGATGAGAACAATCCGGAGCCGCTGCTGCGGTACGCCAAGCGGCTGAACGCTCACGGAGATGAAGAGCTGGCCACGGCAGCAATGGCCCAGCAGATCTATGAAAGGCTGGTGACGGCAAGATGATGGTACGGTTGACGATACCGGGAGAGCCACAGGGCAAGGGTCGGCACCGGGCTGTGCGCCGGGGTGACCATATTGCTACATATACGCCCAGGAAGACCAAGGACTACGAGGATGAGGTGCAGTTCTGCTACTGGCAGGCATACGGTGACCGGATGGCCTTTGCTGTTGATGAGCCGATCAGCGCAACGATCATTGCAGCGTTTGGCATTCCCAAGAGCACCAGCAAAAGGCGCAAGGTGGAGATGATGGCCGGCATGGTATTGCCCACCAAAAAGCCGGATACGGACAACATCGCCAAGATCGTGCTGGATGCACTGAACGGCCTGGCATACCCGGACGACAAGCAGGTGGTGGAGCTGCAAGTGCTCAAGACCTATGACTTGGAAGGCTATGTGGAGGTCGAGCTGCGGAACTGGAGGACACGGACAGATGGCTGAACAATGTGCATTCTATGTGCGCTGTGATCGCTGCCAGTATGGCCGCAACCTGGGCAGCAATGAATACGGCTGCCGCAAGCACATAGCACCTGACGGAAAGACGATACACAGGGGGCAGTACAGCTGCGAGAATGGGAGGGAGAAAGAATGGCAAAAAACAAAATAACGCACGAATGGAATGAAGATGGCACGGCAATCATCTTCACCGGAAGCCAGAGGCAGCCAACGCTGGTTGAAATCAAAAATTACGCTGCTGATCTTGCGAGAACAACTGGGCAGTTTATCTCCGAGGGCGTATATGCAACGGCGTGTGTTGTTGGAGGCGATTGGACACCTCCGGAAGATCATCGCAGCGTAATGTTAGTGCAGTTTGACGAGGACTGCCCTGTTTGCGGTAAGCCGTTTGTGCTGGACACGGACTTTTGCCCGGTTTGTCACAAGAAGTGGTATGAAGATTGAAAGGAGAAAAATAATGACTCGCGAAGAAAGAAAACCGACCGGTCTGCTGCACTCAGCAGATGAACTAAAACAGCTCATTGTAGAAAACCCGGATTTGCCGATTTTGGTATTTGCAGGAGACAATGCGAACAACGGTGACTATTCTTATATGAGTTGCAGCTATGTAAGTGCGAAAAAAGGAGAATTTCTTGACTGCGGACAGCAAATTGACGAGTGTAAGTGCTACACAGACAGGGATGACTTTGAAGACGATGTGGAAAATGTTCTGGCTGGAGAAGAACAGTACCGGGATCTGTCAGACGATGAATTCAATACCCTCGTGGAACAAACAGTCAATGAGTACGATGATTTCTGGAAGCCCTGCATTTTATTGCATGTAGACGGATAAGGGGGACGGACAATGTGTACAGGAATGACAAGTTTTAACCGGCCGGACGGCTGGATCAGCATAAATGAGAGTTTACCGGACTCATATAGAGATGTAATTGTGTGTCTTGAAACAAGAGAAGTGTATTGCGGTTGGTATGCCCCAGCTTCACGAATTTGGCACGATATGCGTGGAGCAGAAATTGAGTCTGTTACTCATTGGCGAGAGCTTCCAGACCAGCCGAGGAAGTTAAAGGAGTAAAAAATGAAAAAGTTTGATTTTGAAATAGCGTATCTGCACGCCTTAAAACTTGGAAAGGATGAAAAAGAGTGATTATTGATAATCTAAAAAAACATACGGAAAAATATGAAATTATATACTCCGACCCGCCGTGGCAGCAGAAAAAAGGCAATACAAGAAAATGCAGACCAAATCAAGGCAAAGAGCTTGATTATAAGACCATGAACCTCGGCGATATAAAAGAGCTGCACAAACAATTTCTCGTTAATAACACCGCAGAAAAACACAATGTCTTTATGTGGACGATTGACAAGTTTTTACCGCAAACGGAAAAATTTATGCGAGAGTTAGGGTATGAATTGCACGCTCGTATTATATGGGATAAAGAAAACGGCGTTGCTCCTGCGTTTACTGTAAGATACTCGCACGAATATTTATTGTGGTTTTACAAAAAAGGAAAAATTCTTATGCCAATCAAAGAATATCGTGGCAAATATACCACTGTTTTGCGAGAACACTCAACAAGCCATTCCAAAAAGCCCGAAATCGCTTACAAAATGATTGAAGATATGTTCCCTAACTGTTCCAAGGTGGAGTTATTTGCAAGAAACACCCGAAAAGGCTGGAACTCTTTTGGGGATGAGATATAAGCGTTGGAAAGGATGAATGAAAAATGACTTGCAAAGATTGTATTCATTATGAACTGTGCAGTAAAAACAAAGGCTTTAAACCTTGTGAAAAATATGCGGAAATATGGACTTGTTTTAGGAAAAGAAAGGAGGCACAGAAATGACAAATTACGAGCGAAACAAAAATATGAGTATTGAGGAAATGGCAAAACTCATTAACTCGATAGTTGCATGTTGCCTCAATGTTGAAGAACGTGCTGAATGTATTCCATTTATAGAAGAATGGCTTAACAGCGAGGTGGAAGAATGAACATTCAACTTGACAAGCAGGCGTTAATGCCTGTGAGAGCACATGATACGGATGCGGGGCTTGACCTGCTGTCACCGGTGGACACGGTAATTCCAGCACACGGAGCGGTGACCATTGACACAGGCGTACATATTGAGTTGCCGCCAAATACAGCAGGCTTTCTCAAATCAAAAAGCGGACTGAATATGAAATACGGAATCACCAGCGAGGGCGTGGTTGATGTGGGCTACACCGGCAGCATTACCGTCAAGCTGTACAATCACAGCGGTATGGATTACTCTGTACGCCGTGGGGACAAAATCAGCCAGCTGGTGGTGGTCAAGATCGACACTCCGGAGTTGGTACTGGTGGACAAGCTGGCAGACACCGAACGCGGAAATGGCGGGTTCGGGAGCACAGGGAGGTGAGCAGGATGTGTACAGCAGCACAAATTATTCTTGTGGCCGGGGCGGTCATTGTTGCATTTTTCGGCGTGATCGGCTTTGGTCCGAACTTTAAGAAATGAGCGGAATAAAAAGCAGGAGGAAAAATGACGAACAACGAAAAGAAGGAATGGCTGCAACGCTATCGGGAGTGCTGGGCGGAGGTTGAGATTACACAACAGGAGATCGAAGAACTGAACAGCCGGGCGCAAAAGATCACGGCTTCCCTCTCTCCCACGCCGGGAGGCGGGCAGCGGGCAGATTTTACCTTGACGGTAGATCGCATTATAGAACTGAAAGAGAAGCTGGACCAACAAGTCCGGCTTGCTCTGTTGCAGCGGGCAGAAATTGAGACTGCTATTGAGCAGGTGCGCAGTCCGTTGCACCGGCGTGTGTTGCGTCGGCGGTATTTGAACGGTGACACTTTTGAGAAGATCGCGGTGGACGAAGATATTACATACAATCACCTGGTCTCTCGCATTCACCCGCAGTCCCTGGATATGCTGGAATGTGAAAAATGAAAAAACCACTATGCAATGCATGTTGATGTTATAGTATGCAGGTTGCCGTCTGTGTTATAGTATAAACTGCCAAACAGATTGAAAGAGCGCTCCAAACGGTGCGCTCTTTGGCTTTTGCTTTTGTGCTTTTCCTTTCTTAAATGCGGTTACTACGAGGCCCATTTTCAGATGTGCTATAATTATGGTGAGCGAAAGGGGGGAAAACAAATACATGCGTAAACGCTCTGAAAAACCTTTAGGCAAGCAGCAGAAGAAAAATCGTGAAGTCCTGAAGTACGAAGAGATCAAGACAGAACTGACCAACATTTCTCCGGCAGAACGCCGGCGCAAACGCATTATGGCTGAGACGGATGTGAAATCCGCATCCAAATTCTTTAATGCGTCTATGGCAGCAGAGTTTTCTTTGATTGCGACTATGACTTCTTGGATCGTTGCACTTCACAATGACTGTAAAGGAGTGATAAGCTATATCGTCCTTGTCGTAGTGATCGTGGCCGCTATCGTTACATCAGTTGCTTTGTTGTTTACTTGGATAAAGAAAAATATCCATCTTGAAAAAACGGTACTAACGCTTGAGATACTGGATGAATTTTTTCCAAATAGCAAACAGAAAAAATAACAGCATATAATCCGTAATTATTACAAAGGAGGTGAGCAGTGTGGGTAAAGAGACCTTAACACCTAAACAAAGGTTGTTCTGTTATGAATATGTGCTCGACCATAATGGGAAACGGTCTTACCAGGCTGCTTACCCGAATTGTAAGGCGCCCGGGAGCGCAGAAAGCCAAGCAAGCCGATTGCTAAGAAATGATAAGGTAAAAAAATTTATCGCTGAGCTGGAAAAGCGAAAGCTGGACAAGTTGGATTTTACCGCAACGGATGTGCTGAACGCACTGTGCTCCATCGGGTTTGCAGAGACGGCAAAGCCGCCGAATACATCTGATCGGGTGAAAGCCCTGGCAGAGCTTCTGCGTCACTTTGAATTGGCCCGAGGGCATGAAGATGAGCAGACGGACGATGGCTTTCTGGAGGCCTTGGAGCAGAAAGCGGGTGAACAGGCATGGGAAGAATAAGCACCTTTCATTTTCAGCCATTCTCCGCCAAGCAGCTCCAGGTGCTCACCTGGTGGTGCAAAACATCACCTGTGAGCGACAAAAACGGAATAATTGCAGACGGCGCTATACGATCCGGTAAGACGGTAAGTATGGCGCTTAGCTATATTCTGTGGGCCATGAGTACCTACAGCGGCATGAATTTTGCCATGTGCGGTAAGACGATCAGCTCCTTTCGCCGGAACGTGCTTTCTTTTCTGCCTGCAATGCTGCAAAGTCGTGGGTATCAGGTGAAATACAGCCGCAGCGACAATGTGCTTGTGGTAACACGGGGTAATACGGAAAACGCATTTTACATTTTCGGGGGCAAGGACGAAAGCAGCCAGGATCTGATCCAGGGTATGACTTTGGCAGGTGTGTTTTTCGATGAGGTGGCTTTAATGCCCCAGTCCTTTGTGCAGCAGGCCACCGCCCGGTGCTCTGTCAGTGGTGCAAAATTCTGGTTCAACTGTAACCCGGATAACCCACACCACTGGTTTTATGAAGAATGGATCCTGCCGGAGAAGCGGCAAGAAAAGCGAATACTCTACCTCCACTTTACGATGGACGACAATTTGTCCTTAACAGAGGAGGTCAAAGCCCGGTACAGAACGATGTATGCGGGCGTTTTTTATGCCCGGTACATTCTGGGCGAATGGAAGACGGCGGAGGGACTGATCTACGATATGTTTGACGAAAGTCGGCACTGTATTCCGCTGCCGCCGGATAACGAACTGCAAGGTTCTGCCTATATCAGTGTGGACTACGGTACGCTAAACCCTACGGTGTTCCTGATGTGGCGCAAATACCATGGCAAATGGCTATGCACCAAGGAATATTACTATTCCGGGCGGGAGAACCACAGGCAAAAGACGGACGCCGAATACGCAGATGATCTGGTACAGTTCCTGGGAAACACGCCATACACCTGTGTGGTCGTAGACCCTTCGGCGGCTTCTTTCATTACAGAACTGCAAAGGCGGGGGCTCAAGGTATTAAAGGCGGATAACGCGGTGCTGGATGGAATCCGTACCGTATGTACGCTATTGCAGCGGGCAGATCTGCTGTTCAGTAAGGACTGCACCCGTACCATTGCAGAATTTTACGCCTACCGTTGGTACGACAAAGCGGCGGAGGCGGGCCGGGACGAACCGGTCAAACAGGACGACCACGCTATGGACGCTATGCGTTACTTTGTAAGCACGGCGCTGGGGCGGATCGTAACAAGGAGGACATAGGATGATACTTTACATGAACCGGCGCGATGTGCCGAACCTTGACCGGGGCGAGTTGCCTTCTGCGGTGATCGATTATGTGATCGGTAAAGCAAATGAATATGAAAGACGGTGTCGCGCCCTATATGGTCGGTATATCGGTGTTCCACAGCTTCACCGTGGAGATGAAGAGGATGATGTGCGGGCGGAGGCCAACTATGCCAAGTATATCGTAGATATTATTCGCGGCTACTTCCTAAGTGAGCCGGTAAAGTACGATTGCAACGACCGGGACAAGAAAGACAGTCAGGCGCAGCTTTCCCTGGTGTCTACGGTTGAGGCCAAGCTGGATCGGCAAAACGGCACCCTGGTTCGCCACAACGCTGTGGATGAGGACAAAGACGGTCTTTGCGATTTGTGCGGAAAGAAGATTGACATTTCCGCCGTTATGGCGGCCTACCATAGTCAGAATATTGCTACCGTAGATCAACGAAACGGAAAGGCCATGGGTATATATGGCGAAAGCTGTGAGCTGCTATATGCCAGCACAGAGGAACAGCCACGCCCGCGATCCGCAGTGTATGCGCCGGATCAGATCGTGCTGGTGCAAGATGATACTGTAGAGCACAAGGATCTGTTTGCGCTGTGGTTTGAGCAGCGGGAACGCACAGATCGCAGCCGGTACTATGCGGTAACAGTCTATACGGCTACCCAGTATCAGCAGTACGAAAGCACCTCGCTGGATAAAGAAAATTATGTGTACAACCCGGTGGGTGCACCGGTGCCACACTTCTTTGATGAGGTGCCGGTGGTGTGTTATGAGAACAACGAGGAGAGACAAGGCGACTTTGAGCAGGTGGCCAACCTGATAGACGCCCGCAATGAGCTGCTGTCCGATCGTCTGACAGACAAGCGCAAGTTTGTCAATTCTATTTTAGCTGCTTATGGTGCGGTATTGCCGCCGGAGACGATGGCAGCCGCAAAGCAGGATCACTTTGTAGATGGTATTCCACAGGACGCCCGGTTGGAATATGTGCAAAAGACCTTTGATGAGAACGCATTAAAGGTGCTGGACGATACCTTGGTATCGGATATTCACAAGATGACCCTAACCCCGGATATGACAGACCAGGCCTTTGCCGGTAATGCCAGCGGCGTGGCGTTAAAGCTCAAGCTGCTTGCCCTGCACCTGCTGGTAAAAAGCAAGATGAGCGCCATGGAGGCGGGGCTGAAGAAACGCTGGACCTTATACAACAACTGGCTGGCCCATAACGGTATAGACCCGGTGTCCGTAGATGATGTGGATATGGTGTTTACTGTGGCGCTGCCCATTGATGAGGCGCAGATTGTCTCTATGGTGTGCACCTTGAAGAATGCCGGACTGGTTGACGATCAGACGCTGCTGTCCCTGCTATGGTTTGTTAAGGACCCGGCGGAAGCCGTGGAGAACATGAAACAGCAAAAGCAGGAGAACCAGCAGCAGTATATGGACAGCTTTGCCCCAAAGACAGAGGACAAGGACGAGGACAAGACCGAGGACGAAGAGAAAGACACGGCAGGCCGGCAGAAAGACGAAGAAAAGGACGCTTAACCTATGAAAGCAGCAGAGTATTGGAAAAGGCGAACGGTTGACCTGGAGCACCTGCTGCAAGTGCGCACCACCGCTACAATGGTGGAGGTCAACCGTATGTACGCACAGGGTGTAGAGCAGCTCAACGAGCAAATTGAGCGTATTCTCCGCCGGTATGTTAAAAACGGTCAGATCAGCCAGGCTTATGCCTTGCAGCTACTGAGCGCAGGCCAAACCGCAGAGGAGCGGGAGCGGCTGCTGGAACAGCTGCAGAAGACCAAGGAGCCACAGGCACGGCGGGAGTTGATCGCTATGCTGGACGCACCGGCCTATGCGGACCGTATCAGCCGTTTGCAGGCTTTACAGAACGCTATTCGTGCGGAAGCCGTAGCCATGGGCGTGCGGGAGGAACGGCTGGCGAAAGCGCGACTGACAGATACACTCAAACAAGCATACTACCGCACTATATTTAACGACCAAAAGCGCAATGGTCTATATGACTTTCGCTTGATCAGTGACCGCCGTGTACAGGCCGCACTTACCCATAAGTGGAGCGGCAAAAACTATTCCGATCGTGTGTGGAAGAACAACGCCGCCTTTTGCAAGCGCTTGCAGCGCACGATTGAAGTGGGTTGTATGACGGGTATGACCCTGCACGATATGGAGGAGCGGCTGCTGGAGGACTGCATAGGTGCAGACAGCGACAGCGGGCAACGCTATTGTGCCAGCCGCCTGATCCGTACAGAGGTCAATCACTTCTCCAATCAGGGCTTTTTAGAGGGCTATAAAGCAGCGGGCATTATCCGGTATCGGTTTATGGCTACTTTGGATTTGCGCACCTCCGCCGTCTGCCGCCAGCTGGACGGCAAGACCTTTTTGGTGGAAGAGGCAAAAGCAGGCGAGAACCTGCCGCCTATGCACCCTTTCTGCCGCAGTATTACTGTGCCGGTGGTGAGTAACCGCCCCGGCACCCGCTGGGCCAGGGATCCGGTAACTGGCAAGTCTATGACTGTACCGGCGGATATGACTTACGCCCAGTGGTATGAGAAGTATGTGGAGAAAAAAGCCCCGGGCTTGACTGAAGAGGAAGAATACGCAATCAATCGCTGGGTGTCCAGTGACTTTTACGCTATCAATGAGAAGTTGCGGCAGGGTATAGAGTTGACAAGCGAGGAAAAAAGCGCTATAACTAACTTAGACCGCACGCTTGAGAAATTCCCCAGGTACAACGGACTGGTCAAACGCTCTTTGGTTATATCCGATCCCACGGAGCTGCAAAGGTTTGTAAACACGCATACGGTCGGCAACACGGTTACTTACAACGAGTACATAGCTGCAACCTGCGGAAAGACCTATAACCCGGACGCAGAGGTGCAAATCTATATTCCGCACAGCAAGAACGGACGGGATATTCGTTCCGTCAATCCTGATGAGCAGGAAGTGCTCTATGAACGGAATAGTAGCTTTGAAGTTCTTAATGTCATTCAAAGAGAACAAGAGGTAAAGATCTTTTTACGCGAATTGTAGGAGTGAATTATGGAAGAAAAAAAGCTGTTTACCGCTCCACGGTGGAATGATGTGCCGCAGGCAACGGTAATTGGGCACAGAGAAATCAGCGAAAAAGAGAAAAGACAGATTATGCAAGAAGTCGTAGACGAACTATATGACGGAAAATGGCCAGAGGATTGGCTGGAGGCCATGGAATAAAATCATAATCCACAGAAAGCAGAGTTGCAGATTGCGACCCTGCTCTTTTTATACCCATTTTCAGGCTATGCCTGTGGGGATATATCATTTAACGAACCGGCAGCGTACGGTTTGGGAAAGGAGTCAGCAATGACAAAACACAATGCCGAGATGGAAAGCAACAAGGAGCAGAGCCGGGTGTGCGCACGCCTGCCGCTGAACCTCCAGCTGTTTGCCGAAGATACCGGCGAAGCAGAAGCAGATACCGACACAGAGGGGGCAGCGGGCAGCACCGGCGCCGGTCTCTGTGATTGCCGCTATGGTGAAAAGAGCAGCCGACTGCATTTTGGTTCTTGCAAAGCGTTCATTTCCGTTGCCCGGATGATTGCTTGAAAACCGGGCTTTTCTGTTTGTCAGAGTATAAAATATTGTTGCCCCGTTGTATGATGACGGATTTTGGCTGAAAATTGCATATTTTCAAAAAAGTTAGTGGTCGGTATTGACAAATATTACTCTTTTGTAGCATAATAGCTGAGAGGAGGAGTGAAAATGGTAATAGAAGAGACGCGGGATTTAGCCGAAACTGCGGATTGTGTAGTGATCGAAGCCATTTTAGTGGATGACGGATTGCGTTACAAACAGCTTTCCGTCGGCATCAAAGACGAAAACGGCGACATTATTCGTATCGTCCCTATTTCAACCGTTCTGATCTAGAAAGAAGCCGAGCAGTGTGAAACTGCTCGGCTATCTTTTTGCAAAAAAGATGTTTTACAGTATTAAACTGCGGTTCCTTTTGTACATTGCGTTATTTGACGGTGAAGAAGCTGCCGTACTCCGGGTCGCTGCGCATGGAGTAGGTGTCGGTAGGACTGACGATAATATGATCCAGCAGCTGCACATGAATGGAGCGCAGAATGGAAAGCAGACGAATGGTGAATTCCAGATCCTGCGCAGAGGGTTGGGCCTTGCCGCCGGGATGGTTGTGTGCCAGCATAACAGCGCTGGCGTTGTCTCGCAGAATATGTTCCATCAAAGTGCGCTGATCCACAGCGGCCAGGTTGACGCTGCCGCTGCCTACGGCGTGGGTTTGCAAGATTTTGGCACTGCCGTCCAGGGTGACCAAGTACACCTGCTCGGTGGTTTTGTCCCGTAACAGATTGGCAAAGTAGGCGCAGGACTGGGCGGCATCCGTCAGGTGCTTGACCGGTTTGTTTTGATTCTGACGGATCCGCCGGTTCAGATCCCGTACCAGCAGAATCTGTACGGCGGTCTGTTCGCCGACGCCCGGCACTTGTTGCAGATCTGCTGCGCCGGCGGCAAACACCTGCTCCAGCGAGCCGAAGCGGTTAATGAGCGCATAGGCAATGGGCTTTACATCTTTGCGGGGAATGCTGATGGACAGCAGCAATTCCAGCAACTGGTGGTCCGGCATAGCGTCGCCGCCGCCTTGCAGATAAGCGGCACGCATACGGGCTCGGTGCCCATCCCTGCTGATTTCCATTCATATCCCTCCTGACCCTGAAAGCAAAAAAGGCGTGCCTCCGCATTTGCGGAGAACACGCTTTTGTGTTCTACTGTATATTATACAAGAAAATGTGGCATTTGTAAAGACGATTACTTACCCGGTGCGTCGCTGCGGCCCACCAGGTAGTCCAGGGTCACATCATAGTGGTCTGCCAGTTTGCAAAGGGCTGCCAGGGGGATCTCCCGCTGGCCGTTTTCATACATGGAATAGGTGCTTTGACCCACATTCAGCAAGGCTGCCATTTGCCGCTGCGTTTCGTCCCGGTCCTCTCGTAAATCCTTTAGCCGCACGGCAAATTCCCTCCTTGGTACTCAGTATAGCTATTGTACAAAATCCGCGGAACGACATTTGTAATTATCACGAATTGTGATACTTTTTGTGACGAACTTTGACCTTTTGTGACAATATTGTATTTTATAAAAATAGATTGACTTTCCGGGTCTATCCGTGTATTATTGTATCAATGAACTGTACTACGCACCATAATACGGTGAGAACGGCGAATCTTTCGCATATCTTTAGATTTTGTTGCGTTTCTTTTTAGGTTTTTATGATTGAATAATGGTAAGACGATTTGTTAAGTAGGTGAACAAAATGAAAAATGTACTTGAATTACTGGAACGCACTGCGGCACGTTTGCCAAGGCAGACCGCCTTTGCAGATCAGCAGTGCAGCTATGACTACCAAACGGTGGTGAACATTGCCGAATCCGTGGGCAGTGCGCTGGCCGCGAATGGAGACCGTAATTGCCCGGTGGCGGTGCTGATGGAGCGGGGCGCACCCTGTTTGGTGACCCTGATGGGGGTGCTGTACAGCGGCAACTTCTATGTGGTGCTGGATCCGGAAATGCCCGCCGAGCGGGTGAATAAGATTTTGCGCACCTTGCAGCCTACGGCACTGATCTGTGACGAGGTCCACAAGGATGACCCGGCCGGACTGGATTATGACGGCAAGGTGTATAGCGCAGAAGCGCTGGCGGCCGGTCAGGCACAACCGGAGCTTTTGCAAACGGTGCGCCGGCGTATGATCGATACGGACCCGGCCTATGCCATTTTTACCTCCGGCTCCACCGGCAACCCTAAGGGCGTGGTGGTGAACCATCGCAGCGTGCTGGCGTATTCCGCTTGGGCGGCCGATACCTTTGGCATCAGCGAAAAGACGATTTTCGGCAACCAAACGCCCTTTTATTTCAGTATGTCGGTGACGGATATTTACGCTACGATTCGCACCGGAGCGCAGTTACATGTGATCCCCAAGTCGTATTTCTCCTTCCCGGCTCTGCTGATCCGCTACCTGAATGAGCGGCAGGTAAACACCATTTATTGGGTGCCCTCCGCCCTGTCCATTGTGGCCAACTTAAAGGTGCTGGACTTTATGATGGCGGAGCATATTGAAAAGGTGCTGTTTGCCGGTGAGGTCATGCCTGCCAAGCAGCTGAATTACTGGCGCAGCAAGTATCCGAACGCCCTGTTTGCCAACCTGTTTGGCCCGACGGAAACCACGGATATTTGCACCTACTACATTGTGGATCGGGAGATCAAAGACACGGAGAGCGTGCCCATCGGCATTGCCTGTGACAATTGCGACAGCTTTGTGGTTACCGAGGACGGGCGGCTGGCCGGAATCGGCGAGGAGGGCGAACTGTACGCCAGAGGTTCATTCCTGGCTATGGGCTACTATAACGACCCGGACAAAACGGCGGCTGCCTTTGTGCAAAATCCGCTGCAAAGTCACTATCCGGAGCGGGTGTATAAAACCGGCGATCTGGTGCGGTGGAATGAACGGGGCGAGCTGATTTATCTTTCTCGTCGGGATTTCCAAATTAAGCACATGGGCTACCGGATCGAACTGGGCGAGATTGAGGCGGCTGCCACGGCCCAACCGGGAGTGGATGTGTCCGTGTGCTTGTACGACCAGGCGGCGGATCAGCTGATTTTGATCTATGTAGGTGCGAAGGCGGAGCAGGAGACCGTGCGGCAGGCATTGCAGGCAGCGTTGCCCGCCTATATGCTGCCGGCCAAGGTCATTCAGGCCAAGACCATCCCTTACAACCAAAACGGCAAAACCGACCGTAAGGCGTTGGCTGCCGCATACTTTAACAAAGCTGACTAAAGTCCATTCAAAAATTTATATATAATGAAAAAGGAGAACTAAAAATGGAAGAATTGCTTGAAATCTTGGAAGAAATGAAACCCGGTGTAGACTTTAAGTCTGAGACACACTTGATTGATGACAAGGTGTTTGACTCTCTGGCGATTATGGCGCTGGTGGCAAAACTCAGCGATGAGTTTGATGTGGAGATTACCCCGCTGATGATTGTGCCGGAGAACTTTCAGTCCGCCCAGGCGATGTGGCAGATGATTGAAAAATTGCAGGACGAATAAAAATTATACATAAGGTAAGCAAGTTATGTCATTTACATCTGTTACTTACTTTCTCTTTGTAGGAATCAGCCTGCTGATTTATACCATTGTGCCCAAGCGGGCCAAATGGTGCGTGTTGCTGGGCGCCAGCGCCGTTTACTATGTGATGGCAGCGGGGCTGCGCACGCTTTGGCTGGTGGCGGCCATCCTGATCGTATACGGCGGCGGGCTGCTGCTGGGCTACCTGAATGATCAGGGCAAAGCCCGGCGCAAGGCAGCTGCCGACAAAGAGGAAAAGAAACAAATTCGCAAAAAATATGACGCCAAGAAGCGCGCGGTGGTCACCGTGGCGGTACTGGGCGTCTTTGGGTTGTTAATAGCCTTAAAATATGTAAATTTCCTGGGAGAGAGCGCCTACGGCATTGCCGGGCTGTTTGGCAGCAAGAGCGCCTATCAGCCGGTGCAAATTCTGCTGCCCCTGGGTATTTCTTACTATACCCTGTGTGCGGTCAGCTATGTGGTGGATGTGTACAGAGGTAAGTACAAGCCGGAGCGTAACTTCTTCAAACTGGCGCTGTTTCTCAGCTTTTTCCCCCAAATGACGGAGGGTCCTATCGGCAAGTATGAGATCATGATGCCCCGGTTGGTGGAGGGCCACAGCTTTGACTTTGAGCGAGACGCCCAAGCGGTGATGCGCATCTTTTGGGGTATGTTTAAGAAGATGGTCATTGCCGACCGAGCCAACCTGTTTGTTACCGGTGTGTTTGACAACGGCGACCAGGCCGGGTCTATGGTGCTGCTGGGCACCCTGCTTTATACTGTGCAGATCTACTGCGAATTCTCCGGCTGTATGGATATTGTGTGCGCCACCGGCCAGCTGTTTGGGGTGGAGATGCAAGAGAACTTCCGTCGCCCTATTTTCTCCAAAACCATCAACGAATTTTGGCAGCGGTGGCACATTACCCTGGGCGCGTGGATCAAGGAGTATGTGTTCTTCTCCGTGTCCCTGTCCAAGGGGCTGATGAATTTAAGTAAGCATACCAGAAAGAAATTAAACGATTATTTTGCCAACCTGGTGCCCATGACCTTTGCGCTGTTTTGTGTGTGGTTCTTTAACGGCATTTGGCACGGCGCAAGTTGGAAGTATGTGCTCTACGGGCTGTATTATTACATCTTAATGATGATCGGTATGTACCTGCGCCCGGTATCGGACAAGCTGCTGCACGCACTGCATATTGCGCCGGAGAGCAAGGGCTTTGCCCTGTTCCAGATGGTGCGTACCTTTCTGATTGTGAATGTGGGCATGATGTTGTTCCGCTGCCACACGATTTCTCAGTGGGGCCAGAGCCTGGCGCGTATCTTTACGGACTTTGACGGCGCTTGCTTAACCAACGGTACGGTGCTGTCCCTGGGTAACGACTGGCAGGATTTCCTGATTATGGGTATCGGTGTGCTGGTCGTAGGCATTGTGGAGGTGCTGCAAGAGAAGGGCCACACCATTCGCTCGGAGCTGGCTCGCCGTCCGGTGGTGCTGCGGTATGCGGTGTTCTTGGCGCTGATTATTGGCGTGATTGTATTTGGCGCTTACGGTACCGGCTATGAAACGGTAGCGCCTATTTACGGTCAATTCTAAGGAGGGGTGCATGATGACTGCAAAGACCAAGTTGATATTGAAAAACTGCACCCGCCTGGTGTCCTTTATTTTGATTTTGCTACTTTTGCTCTACGGAATTTCCTTTCTATTGGAGCCAAAGAACAATGATGACGCAGCCGGGTTCGTGAACCCCAACGCCAGCGGCTATCTGTCGCTGGAAAAGGACACGCTGGATGTGTTTATTGTAGGCAACAGTGATGCTTACAGCGGTTTTTCGCCTATGGAAATGTGGAAAAACTACGGCTTTACCTCTTATATCAGCGGTACCGGTAAGCAGCTGATCGGCGAGTCTGTTCGCGCGGTGGAGGAGTGCCTGAAAACCCAAAAGCCCAAGGTGGTGATCCTGGAAACGGATCAGCTGTATACCAACTCCAACTCTGCTCAAGTGATTGCCCGGGATGCGCGTAAGCAGATACTCAACCAGTTCAGCGTGCTGGAGTACCACGATCGGTGGAAGCAGTTTGACCCTAAGACGGCGGTTAAGCGCAAGTCCTACTCTGCCCGCTTTGCCTCCAAGGGACAGTTTGTGTCCGGTGCCAAGATGCCATATCGGGGCAAGGAATATATCAAAAAGACCAAAAAGCGAGACCAGATCAATCCGCTGTTTGTGCGCAAGCTGGATGAGCTGAATGCGCTGTGCAAAAAGAACGGCGCCCAGCTGATTTTGGTGCAGGTGCCGTCCCAAACCACCTGGACCTATGCCCGCCACAATGCGGTGAATGATTATGCCAAGAAAAACGGCATTCCGTTCCTGGATATGGATCTGAAACGCAAGGAGATCGGCTTTAGCTGGAAAACGGACAGCCGGGACGGCGGCAACCACCTGAACTGCTACGGTGCCCAAAAAGTATCGCTCTATGTGGGGCAGTACATTAAGAACCATGTGCAGCTGGAGGATAAGCGCCAAAATGCAGCATACGCCGGGTGGAACGAGGACTACACCGCCTACATCAAGCACCTGGAAGAGGGCGGCGATGTGGAAAAGCGCAAAGGCCCTACGGCGGGGCAAAACAACAACCCTGTGACGAATGACCGGCCTAAGAAAGAACAGCCCCATACCGGCGACCCTTACGATCCCTCCGTTCAAGCTGTTTCTAAGCAATAAAGATACAAAGACTGTCGCAGTGCTTATGCTGCGGCAGCTTTTTTGTTTTGCCGACCAAACTTTACCGGTTCTTTAGATTTCCTTTGCGTTGCTTTTAAGAATGTGTGGTTAAATGTGTACAACGGGTTTTCCGTTGGGGATTTTTGTGGTACAATGGAGCAAGCACTTTGTATCACTTGAGGGAGATGAGAGCAATGTTTACGGTATTGGTGTGCGATGATGACGCGGCGATCTTAGAGTCTCTGCGCATTTATCTTAGCCAGGAGGGCTATCGGGTGCTGTGTGCCCGGGACGGGCTGGAGGCACTGGAGCAAGTACAGGGGGAGGAGATCCACTGTATGGTGCTGGACATTATGATGCCTCGGCTGGACGGACTGAAAACCACATTAAAGCTGCGGGAGAAGTACAACTTTCCCATTATTCTGCTGTCGGCCAAAAGCGAGGACACGGACAAGATCGCCGGTCTGGGCTTTGGCGCCGATGATTATGTGACCAAGCCCTTCAACCCGCTGGAGTTGACCGCTCGGGTTAAGAGCCAAATCCGTCGCTATGTGCGTCTTGGCAGCCTGGAGGTGCGGGAGAGCCAGCTGGTCACCGGCGGCTTGGTGCTGGATACGGATACCAAGGAAGTGACGGTAGACGGCGACCCGGTACGGCTGACTGCCCGGGAGTATAAGATATTGGAATATCTGATGCACAATATAGGTCGTGTGCTCTCCAGTGCCCAAATCTATGAAGCGGTGTGGAACGAACCGGCCTACGGCACGGAAAAGACCGTGACGGTGCACATTCGCAACATTCGTGAAAAGATTGAGATCAACCCCAAGGATCCCAAATACTTAAAGGTGGTGTATGGACTTGGATACAAAGTGGAAAAATGTTAGAGAAAGCAGATGGTTTAAGGCGCTGTGCGTGGTGCTCTCTATGGTGCTGGCCTTTAGCTCGGTGGCACTGCTGAGCGCCGTGATGCGGGTCAGCGGTCTGTATAACGATGATGCATTTACCGATCCGTCCGTAGCGAAAAAGGGAAGTCTGGTACAGACTACGATTTTCAAAGCGGAGCTGGATGTAATCGTCAATGAGATCGCGCTCCTGGCGGGGCAAAAGCAGCTGCAACAAAAGGTGACTGCGCTTAAGAAAGCCAAGGCGGACAGCGTGGCGGCCGCACTGGAGCAGTATAAGAAGGACCAGGCCACTGCCATTCGCAAAACGCTGGTGTTCTATGCCGGGCTGAAAAATCAGAATATTACAAATATCGGCAAGGATATACCCAACTATAAAGTGCCCGCCAAGACCATAAAGAAAGTGGTGGCAGAGGATCGGGACGCACCGGGGCTGATTCGGGATCTGCAACAGATCGTCAACGGCACCCGGGCAGGGGAGGATTATCTGCCCTATTTGCAGCTGGCAAATTGGCTGCGCAGTTCCGACGGCGTGGAGTATTATAGCGATATGTCGGAAGAGCCGGACTACCTAATCCGCTTTTACACGGTCGCTTTTACAGTGGACGGCCAAACGGTAGAAGCGAACGAGTACGATGCCGACCAGACCCTGAGCGATACGGTGAAATCGGCAGAGACCCACATTAAAAAGCTCTATGACAAAGCGGTGGTGGAGCCGTATCAATATTCTGCCGCGAGGCAGCAGGAGATGCGCCGGGATTTGCAGGAACTGCAATGTCTGCAATTCTATGCCAAGGACAATACCACCGGTCAGGTGGTCAGCCAGTTGGCAGAGGGCAAATCGCCGGCGTCGCTAAAGAACGCACCGGTGTACTATTCCAAGACCAAAGCAAGGGAGAATCTGCGGGGCACGGATTACGGTGCCGACAATGCCAGATCGGACGCTGTGCAGTACCTAATGGACGGGGATATGAGCATTTATGTGGGCATTGACCCCACCGTGGCCGGCGGCAACGATATGCTTCCGGACTTTGTGGAATTGAATGCCTTGTGCACCCGTATGCAAAATATGAATACCGTGGCGATGACCGTGGCGGCTGTTTGCCTGGCGGTGCTGGCCCTTGCCTTTTTGGTGTTGGCGTGCCTGGGCTGCGGGCGCCGTGCCGGTACGGACGGCGTGCGCCTGCTGTGGATGGATTATATTCCCTTGGAACTGCACACGGCGATCATTGCAGCTGCTGTTTTGGGACTGGGTTACTTACTGTTCGAGGGCTTGTTTACCGACCTGTTCCACTATTACGGCTACCAGATGAGTACCTTGAATTTTGGCTGGCTGTTCTTAGCGGCTTGCGGCGCTTTTGGCGCGGTGGCCTGGGGTCTGTATGCAGAGTTGACCCTGTCTTTTGTGCGCCTTTGCAAGTCTAAGAAACACTTGTATAAGGGTACGCTGCTGTATTATATTTGCTTGGGAATTTGGCGTCTGTTGTGCAAACTGCACCGGTTCAATCGGCGTGTGATCCGGGGGCTGGCCTATACCCCGCGGCACTTTAAGCGCAATATGGTCTTTTGCGCCGTAGGCTATCTGCTGATCAATATTGTATTGGCAGTGCTGTTTGGCGCGTTCTTGGAGTTTGCGCCCATCAGCGTGCCTTGCGCTTTGGCTTTCTTGGCCTTTAACGGCTTTTGCGTGGGCTATGCGCTGCGCTTCTTGTTCCAGCTGGATCGGGTGATTGAGGCCGCAGCCAACCGCACGGATGTGGAGGCGGCACATCTCCACCCGGCACTGGCCGCCATGGCCGGCAGCCTGCGTTATACCAATCAGGAGCTGCACAACGCCGTGGATCAGGCAGTGCGGGACGAACGGCTGAAAACAGAGCTGATCACCAATGTGTCCCACGACTTAAAGACCCCGATTACCTCCATTATTACTTACACGGACCTGCTGTCCAAGTGCCCCCAGTCGGACGAAAAGGCCAAGGAATATATGGCTGTACTGACGGAAAAGAGCACCAAGCTGGCTCGCTTGGTGGAGGATTTGATTGAGGCGTCCAAGCTGTCCTCCGGCAACATTACCCTGCACCCTATGGTGCTGGATCTGGGCGAACTGACCGCCCAGGCTATCGGGGAGTATCAAAAGGAATTTGAGGAGAACCGGTTGCAACTGGTGCTGGATCCGGATTTGCCCCGGGTACAGGCGTTTGCCGACGGTTCCAAAACCTACCGGGTGCTGGAAAATCTGCTGCAAAATGCCAAGAAGTATTCTGCCGCAGACTCTCGTGTGTATGTGCGAGTGTATAAGCAAGGGGATTTCGGCGTGTTTGAAATTAAAAATATTTCTGCCGAACCGCTGAATATTTCGCCCCAGGAGCTGACCCAGCGGTTTGTGCGGGGCGACGCCTCTCGAACCAAAGAAGGCAACGGCTTGGGCCTAAGCATTGCCCAGGAGTTGTGCAGCGCCCAGCAAGGGAAGTTAGAGCTGCTCATTGACGGCGATTTGTTTAAGGCTCGGGTGTATTTGCCGCAGCCGAAGAACGCCCTGCCGCAGGACACAGCGGAATAACGCCATAGATAACAAAAGACAGTTACCCGTTTTTGGGTAACTGCCTTTCTTTTTTCACTTGTATTTACTTTTCGCTTTGACCTTTCGGCTTCATGGCGTTGTAAGAGGTGCGCACCGCGTCATCGCTGATGTTGCAGCCCAGTTCGTACAGGGGCACCTTGGCAAAGATGGTCTCCAGCATATCAAACAGCCGCTCCATAGCGTTAGGCCCCAGTTTGCGCACTGTTTGGGAGAAAATGTTGAACACGGCCTTTTTGGTGTCTGCCGGGTGGATAAAATTCTCTTCCGCCCGCTCGAGGAAGCAAATGCCCGCCAGGGGAACCATGCCCGGGGTGGAGTAATCATATTTGCCGCTCCAGGGGGTGCCGCAGGCATACACCCGGTCGCCTACCAGGCGAATGGCCGGTTTGTCGTCATTGAGCATATACGCCCGATCGCCAAAGTGCTTGAGCCACAGGGCGGTGTGGGTGGATTTGCCGGTGCCGCTGTCTGCGGAAAAAGCGTAGGCCGCGCCGTCTACCACCACGCAGCTGGAGTGGAGCAAAATACCCCGGAACTTCAGCAGCTGGGTGTAAAAATCCGAGCCGGTGAGCATATAGTACCAGTCGTCCCGGTTCATCTCCGGGTGCTCGGCCATAGCGTCCGTTACCCGCTGCTCCGTCACATCAATGGTCATGTCCGCCGTCTGCCCCTCTTGGTCCTTGCACAGGTAGGGACGGGCTTGCTTTTCTGTTCTGCCGGTGGGGTGCTTGATCTCCACCACCAGCCCGGCAATATCGTAAAACGGCATAGTTGCACCTCAATTCTACCCATTAGTATATAAGAAAAAGCACCTACCGTCAAGGCAAAATCTACCTGCATTTTTTGCCGCCCCGGCTCTTGACAAACAGTCAAAATCGGTGTATGCTATGTCGTAGAACAAATGTTCGATAGCAGGAAAGGGGCCGTAGGGAATGGAGCGCACCGTTTTGCATGTGGATTGCAACAAGTTTTATGCCTCGGTGGAGTGCCTGCACCGCCCGGAGCTGCGAGACAAGCCGGTGGCGGTGGGCGGCAGCACAGAGAGCCGCCACGGAATTATCCTGACGAAAAACGAGATTGCCTCCCGCTACGGCTTGGTGGCGGGGGAGCCGCTGTGGCAGGCGCGGCAAAAGTGCCCGCAGTTGGTGGTGGTACCGCCGAACTTCCCGCTGTATATGCGCTTTTCCAAGATGGCACGGCGGATCTATGAGGATTACAGCGACTATATTGAGCCTTTCGGGCTGGACGAGAACTGGCTGGATGTGACCGGCGATGACCGCACCGGAGAACAGATCGCCCAGGAAATTCGCCGTCGGGTAAAGGCGGAACTGGGCATTACCGTCAGCGTGGGGGTCAGCTTTAACAAGATCTTTGCCAAATTGGGTTCGGATTATAAAAAGCCGGACGCGGTGACGGTTATCAGCCGGGAAAACTACCACCGGGTGGTGTGGCCCCTGCCGTGCAGTGATCTTTTGTGCGTCGGCCCGGCCACCACCCGCAAGCTGAACGCTTACGGCGTTTATACCATCGGCGAGTTGGCGGCGGCTCGGTCGGATTTTTTGCAAGGTCTGCTGGGCAAGAACGGGCTGATGCTCCGTGCCTTTGCCCGGGGGGAGGACACTTCGCCGGTGCAGCATATGGACGCCAAGGCGGCGGTCAAGAGTGTGGGCAATTCCACCACCACGCCCCGGGATCTGGTGGATGATACGGATGTAAAGGTGGTCTTTACCGTGCTGGCAGAGAGTGTGGCCCGCCGTATGCGGGAGCAGGGACTGCAAGGGCGCACGGTGTGCATCTCCTTGCGGGATAAGAATTTGCAAACCTTTACCCGGCGACACAAGCTGGCCGCCGCCACCGATGTGAGCACGGAGATTTTGCAGGCGGCCATGGCGCTGTTCCATGCCAATTATCGCTGGGGCGCACCCTTGCGCAGCATTGGATTGTCGGTGACGGACTTTGAGCTGGAACCCTGTGTGCAGTTTGATTTGGCCCATACCCAGGAGCAGCGGGAGCGGGCAGCCAAGCTGGAGCGCACGGTGGATGATTTGAAGCGCCGCTTTGGCAACTACTGTATTCAGCGGGCCAGTTTGCTGGGGGATACCGGGCTGTCCCGTTTTAATCCCCACGATGACCATACCATACACCCCGTTGGATTTTTAACCGGAAAGGAACAGGCAGGATGAAAAATTATGTGCGCGTGCTGGCGCTGTATAATGAGGAGGGCGATATTCGCCCGGTAAAGATGGAGTGGGAGGAGCGATGGCTGGATGTGGACCGTGTACTGGATATTCGCCCGGCGGCGTCTCTGCGTTCCGGGGGCGCCGGACTGCGCTACACCTGCAGCATTGCCGGTGTGCCCACTTATTTGTTTTTAGAGGAGACAAAATGGTTTTTTGAACTTGCAAAATAGAATCGGATAGCGTATAATGTGCCTATGAAGAAGATTAAAGAATTATTTATCAAGTACAAAGAAATCATTATGTATCTCATCTTCGGCGTGGCCACCACAGGTGTGAACTGGGTGGTGTACAGCCTGCTGATGAAGGCGGTGCTGGTGCATGCTCCCGGCAGCGACGATGTGAAGATGACGGTAAGCAATGTGATTGCCTGGATTGCTGCGGTGATCTTTGCCTTTATCACCAACAAACTGTGGGTGTTTGAGAGCAAAAGCTGGGTACCCAAGGTGGCGGCGCGGGAGTTTGTGTCCTTTGTGGTCTCTCGACTGGCGACCGGCGTGATCGAGTGGTTCGGCCCATTGCTGCTGTTTAAGATTGGGCTGGATCAGGACCTGTTTGGGGTCAAGGGCTTTGTAGCCAAGATCGTTTGCTCCGTGCTGGTGGTGATCCTCAACTATGTGTTCTCCAAGCTCTTGGTATTCACCAAAAAGAAAAAGAGTGCGGACGCACCGGCAAATCCAAACGAAAAATAGGCAATGCGTATAAGAAAAGAGTGCTGCGGCGCTCTTTTTTTGTTGGCTTTAGAATTGCAAGGCGCAGTCGTTTGTGGTAAAATAATGAACGGAAATTTTAGATTGCGAGGTATTTTCGTATGGCAAGAACATATCAGGAGATGACAAAAGACGAATTGCTCCGGGAGCAGGAGAGTCTGCTGGCTCGGTACAAGGAATTTCAGGCCAAGGGACTGCAACTGGATATGAGCAGAGGTAAGCCCTGCAAAGAGCAGTTGGATCTGTCCGTGGGTATGAATGATGTGAAGGACTATGTGTCCGGCGGCGTGGATGTGCGCAACTACGGCATTTTGGACGGTATTGCCAGCTGCAAGCAGCTGTTTGCCGAGCTGCTGGAGGTGCCGGCCGAGAATGTGATCATCGGCCCCAACGAGAGCCTGACTTTGATGTTTGATTTTATCTGCCAGTGCTACACCCATGGCATCGGCGGTAAACCCTGGAGCCAGGAAAAGGAAGTGAAGATCCTGTGCCCGGTGCCCGGCTATGATCGCCACTTTACCGTGTGCCAGTATTTTGGGCTGCAAATGGTGAATGTACCTATGAACGCCGACGGTCCGGATATGGACACCATTGAAGAACTGGTAAAGGACCCCAGCGTGAAGGGTATGTTCTGTGTGCCCAAGTATTCCAACCCCACCGGCATCACTTTTTCCGATGCAGTGGTGCGCCGTATTGCAGCGCTTCGCCCGGCGGCAGAGGACTTCCGCATTGTGTGGGACAACGCCTATTGCGTGCATGATCTGGACGAGGACGGCGATAAGCTGCTGAATATTTTTGATGTGCTGCCGGAATACGGCAATGAGGATTTGGTCATAGAGGTGGCCTCTACCTCTAAGATCACTTTCCCCGGCGCAGGCGTGTCCTGCCTGGTGGCCAGCAAGAAAAACTTGGATCTGATCCGTCAGCGCCTGACGGTGCAGACCATCAGCTATGACAAGATGAACCAGCACCGCCATGTGGAATTCTTTAAGAATGCGGACGGCGTGCGTGCCCACATGAAGAAACATGCGGCAATTTTGAAGCCGAAGTTTGATATTGTACTGGATCGCCTGAACAAGGAGCTGAACGGCTTGGGGATCGCTGACTGGTTCTCCCCCAAGGGCGGTTACTTTATCAGCCTGGATGTGCTGCCCGGCACCGCCAAGCGCGTGGGCGAGCTGTGTAAGGCCGGCGGCGTGACCCTCACCAGCGTGGGCGCCACTTATCCCTATGGCATTGACCCACAGGACAGCAACATTCGCATTGCACCGTCTTTCCCGCCCAATGAGGAGATGGCCTTGGCAGCGGAGCTGCTGTGCATTTGCACCCGCCTGGCTGCCATTGAAAAGCTGGTGGGCTGATGCAAGCCGGAGCTTCTACCGCTTGCTTTTATCCTTTGGAGACGGAGCGAGCTTTGCAGCTGGTGACGGAACTGGGATTTCCCTACGCCGAGGTGTTTTTTAACGCCCGGCAGGAGCTGCGCCCGGCCTTTGTGCGCCAATTGGCGGCTATTGCGAGGGACGGCGGCACACAGGTGGTGTCCGTGCACCCCTTTTCCAGCTTTATGGAAAGCAGCTGCATTTTTGGCGATTACCAGCGCCGATTTGAAGATACCATTGATATTTATAAAGAAACCTGCCATGCGGCAGCGCTGCTGGGCGCCCAATTTGTGGTGATCCACGGGGCGGTTGCCCAGCCCAAGATTCCCATTCCGGAGGAACGGTATTTTGCGCGCTTTTTGCAGCTGGTGGAGATCGGCCGCGCCGAGGGCGTGACCGTGTGCCAGGAGAATGTGAACCGCTTTAAGAGCCAGCATATTGCCTTTTGCGACCGGATGCGCCGCGCGCTGGGGGACGACTTCCATATGGTGCTGGATGTTAAACAGGCGGTGCGTACCGGGGAGGATCCCTTTGCGTTTCTGGATACCTTCCAAAAGGAGATCGTCCATGTGCACATCAGCGACCATTCGCCGGAAAAGGATTGTCAACCGCCGGGGCAGGGTAACTTTGACTTTCAGCGGCTGTACCGCACTTTGGGCGATCGGGTGCATTATATGATTGAGATCTACTCCCGCGGCTACCGGGTGGCGGCGGAGCTGCAGCGGGCCAAGGCTTACCTGGATACCATCAAGTAGGAGGTGGGTGCTGTGGCTAAAACCAGCAACAAGACCATGGGCATTTTTTGCATTTTGCTGTCCGGGTTGTGCTTTACGGGTATGAATACCTTTGTGCGCCTGTCCGGCGATCTGCCCACCATGCAAAAGGTCTTTTTTCGCAATTTTGTGGCGATGATCTTTGCCTTTGTGATGATGGTGCGCAAGAAAGACAGCTTTCGCGCCAAACCGGGGAACATGAAGTACCTGCTTATTCGTTCCGTTGGGGGCGTGGCCGGTATGGTGGGTAACTTCTATGCCATTGATCGACTGGACCTCAGCGACGCGTCTATGCTCAATAAAATGAGTCCCTTTTTTGCCCTGGTGTTCTCTGCGATCTTCATTAAAGAAAAAGTGCGGCCCAAGCAGGCGATTGCTATTGTGGTGGCATTCTTAGGGGCACTTTGCATTATTAAACCCACTTTTGCCAATGCAAATTTATTTGCCAGTGTTTGCGGCTTCTTAGGCGGTATGGCTGCCGGCGGGGCGTACACCTGCGTGCGGTACTTAGGGCTGCGGGGCGAGAACGGACGGTTGATCGTCTTTTTCTTTTCCGCTTTTTCCAGTGCGACGATGTTGCCGTTTTTGCTGTTTGACTATCATTATATGACCTGGCAGCAATGGGCGACCTTACTGCTGGCAGGCGCTTGCGCCGCCGGTGGGCAATTCTCCATTACCGCCGCCTATACCCATGCTCCCAGCCGAGAGATCAGCGTGTATGACTACGCCCAGGTGATTTTTGCGGCCGTTGTGGGCTATTTGGTGTTTGGCGATGTGCCGGATGTGCTGTCCTTTGTGGGCTACGCGGTCATCTGCGGTATGGCGCTGTGGATGTTCTTCTATAATCGTAAGGCAGACGGCACCGCCCCTGCCAAAAAGGTGTAAAGGCAAAAAACTTGCTTTTTTTAACCAATTATGGTATAGTACGGATTGTACAGAATTTTATGGCAAGAGCCGTATCTTTCAACAGGGGGGATAACTATGAAGTGTCCGTTTTGCGGTTATGCAGAGAGCAAAGTGATCGACTCGCGTCCTACCGACGAGAATGAGCGCATTCGCCGTCGTCGGGAGTGTATGCAGTGCGGCAAGCGCTTTACCACTTATGAGATCATTGAGGATGTGCCCATTATTGTGGTGAAGAAGGACAAAAGCCGTGAGGTCTTTGACCGCAACAAAATTCTGAAAGGTATGCTCCGTGCCTGCGAAAAGCGGCCGGTGACCGTAGAGGCTCTGGAGACTGCGATTTCTGAGATCGAGACCACTCTGCAAAGTGCCTTGGATCGTGAGGTCACCAGCGTGCGCATCGGCGAGCTGATTATGGAAAAGCTGCGGGGAATCGACGAGGTGGCTTATGTGCGCTTTGCTTCTGTTTACAAGGAGTTTGACAGTGCCAGCGCCTTTGTGGATGAGATTTCCAAATTGCAATAAACCTGTTTCGCGCCCGGCATTTGTCGGGTGCTTTTTTCTTTTTTATCTCGGGTATTGATAACCTACTAAATATATGGTATTATAGGTTAAAGAAAGGATGTGACGGTATGAAAATCTCTACCAAAGGACGCTACGCACTGCGTATGATGTTAGATTTGGCCGAGCACAGGGAACAGGGCTTTGTGTCGCTGAAGGAGATCGCCGCCCGTCAGGATATATCCAAGAAGTATTTGGAGCAGATCGTGGCGGTGCTTAACCGCCCGGATTTCTTAAAGACCAACCGGGGCTACCAGGGGGGCTATCGTCTGGCCAAGACCCCGGACCAGTATACGGTTGGCGATATTCTTCGTTTGACAGAGGGCGGCTTGGCGCCGGTGGCCTGCCTGGAGGAGGAGCCGAACACCTGCCCCCGCGCCGCTTCCTGCGCTACGCTGCCGGTGTGGGCCGGGCTGTATAAAGCCATCAATACCTACCTGGACAGCATTACCCTGCAAGACCTGCTGGAGCAGGAGCACAAAAATGACGATTACTCCTATGTGATCTAAACGCGGACCGCCTTGTTGATACAGGGCGGTATTTTTTTGTTCAAAGAGGGTTGACAAATACCCATAGGGGGTATATAGTAAAAATACCCCATGGGGGTATAGAAAGGAAGTGCTGTTGTGGCAGATAAAGAGGAAATGCAGCCGGTTTGTGCTTGCTGTGCTAAGAAGAAAGTGCGCCAGCCGGAGGAGTACCGGCGGCTGATCCATCGACTGAACCGCATTGAGGGCCAAATTCGCGGGATCAAGGGTATGATTGAGAAGGACGCCTACTGCACGGATATTTTGGCCCAGTCCGCAGCGGCCGGTGCGGCGCTGAACGCCTTTAACCGAGAACTGCTGTCTACGCATATTCGCACCTGTGTTGCGGAGGATATTAAGGCCGGCAAGGATGAAACGCTGGACGATTTGCTGGCTACATTGCAAAAATTGATGAAATAGCGGCGCATATTGGCGCCGGGAGGTGAGAGTTTGGAACAATACAATGTGACGGGGATGAGCTGCGCTGCGTGTAGTGCCCGGGTGGAAAAAGCGGTGCGCGCCGTGCCCGGAGTGGAAACTTGCTCCGTCAGTCTGCTTACCAATTCAATGGGTGTTACTGGTACGGCCGCCCCGGAACAGATCATTGCCGCTGTGGAAAAGGCCGGTTACGGCGCCGGCTTAAAACAAAAGGGCGGCGCTGCTCCGCAGCCGGCGGCAGACCCGCTGAAAGATACAGAGACGCCAAAGTTGTTGCGGCGGCTGATCAGTTCCGTGGTGTTTTTGCTGATTTTAATGTACTTTTCCATGGGACATATGATGTGGAACTGGCCGCTACCGTCGGCCTTAGAGGGCAACCACATGGCCATGGGGCTGCTCCAAATGCTGCTGACCATTATTATTATGATCATCAACGGCCGCTTTTTTGTCAGCGGCTTTAAGAGCCTGTGGCACCGGGCACCCAATATGGACACCCTGGTGGCGCTGGGCGCGGCTGCGGCTTTTGGGTACAGCACTTACGCGCTGTTTGCCATGACCGGCGCCCAGGTGGCGGGCGATGCAGACGGCGTGATGCACTATATGCACGAGTTTTACTTTGAGTCCGCCGCTATGATTTTAACGCTGATTACTGTGGGCAAAACCCTGGAGGCCCGCTCCAAAGGCAAGACCACAGACGCGCTGAAGCGCTTGATGCAGCTGACCCCCAAGACGGCGGTGCTGCTGGAGAACGGGAAAGAGCGTACAGTACCTATTGAGCAGGTGATGACCGGTATGGAGTTTGCCGTGCGGCCGGGGGAGCACGTGCCGGTGGACGGCGTCATTCTGGAGGGCAGCAGTGCGCTGGACGAAAGCGCCCTTACCGGTGAGAGCGTGCCGGTGGACAAGACCGTGGGTGATCCGGTGTCTGCCGCCACGGTGAACACCTCCGGCTACTTACGGTGCCGTGCCACCCGGGTAGGGGAGGACACCACCCTGTCCCAAATCATTCAAATGGTCAGCGACGCTGCCGCCACCAAGGCGCCCATTGCTAAGATCGCCGATCGGGTGTCCGGCGTGTTTGTGCCGGTGGTGATGGCCATCGCCCTGGTGACCACCGTAGTGTGGCTGCTTACCGGTCAGAGCTTTGGCTATGCGCTGGCCCGGGGAATCTCCGTGCTGGTGATCAGCTGTCCTTGCGCATTGGGACTGGCCACGCCGGTAGCCATTATGGTAGGCAACGGGCTGGGTGCCAAAAACGGCATTCTCTTTAAGACCGCTGTGTCTTTGGAGGAGACCGGCAAGGCGCAGATTGTGGTGCTGGACAAAACCGGTACCATTACCGAGGGCACGCCTAAGGTGACGGACTTGGTACCTGCCCTCGAGGTGGAAGAAAGCCGCCTGGCAGCGCTGGCCTGTGCGCTGGAACAAAAGAGTGAGCACCCGCTGGCAAAAGCGGTGACCGCATACGGCGCGGAAAGGCAAATCACGCCGGAACCGGTCACGGACTTTCAGGCGCTGCCGGGCAATGGATTGCAGGCAACGCTGAACGGCAAACTGCTGCTGGGCGGCAGTCTCAGCTATATGTGTAGTCGGCTGTCGGTGCCGAAAAATATGGAACAGCAAGCGGCAGCGCTGGCGGAGCAGGGGAAAACGCCCTTGTTCTTTGCCTATGACGGCGCACTGCTGGGTATGATCGCCGTGGCCGATGTGATTAAACCGGACAGCCCGGAAGCTATCGCAGCACTGCAAAAGATGGGCATTCGTGTGGTAATGCTCACCGGTGACAATCCCCGCACCGCTGCGGCTATCGGTCGGCAGGCGGGAGTTGATCGGGTGATTGCCGGCGTGCTGCCCCAGGGCAAGGAACAGGTGGTGCGCGACATGATGGAACAGGGCAAGGTCATTATGGTGGGCGATGGTATTAACGACGCGCCGGCCCTGACCCGAGCCAATATCGGTATGGCCATCGGCGCCGGTACGGATGTGGCCATTGATGCGGCGGATGTGGTGCTGATGCACAGCCGCCTGAGCGATGTGACCGCCGCCATTCGCCTAAGCCGTGCCACACTGACCAATATTCACGAGAACCTGTTTTGGGCGTTCTTCTATAATGTGATCGGTATTCCTTTGGCGGCAGGGGTGTGGATCTCCATTTTCGGCTGGACTCTGAACCCTATGTTTGGCGCGGCGGCTATGAGCCTGTCCAGCTTCTGCGTGGTGGCCAACGCCCTGCGACTGAACCTCTTTAAGCTGTATTCCCCCAAGCGGGATAAGAAAATCAAACACCCGGTAGCGCTGAAGTCGCTGCCTACGGAAAAGGAGAATTCTGCAATGACAAAAGTAATGAAAGTGGAGGGTATGATGTGCCCCCATTGTGAGATGACGGTAAAGAAAGCGCTGGAGGCTCTGCCCCAGGTGGACAGCGCCGTTGCCAGCCACACGGACGGCACCGCCACGGTGACCTTAAACGGCGATGTGGATGACGCTGTGCTAAAAAAGACCATTGAGGACCAAGGCTATACCGTAAAGGACTAAAACGAAAAATGAAAGGCTTTCCGGCTTGTATGCACGTGCCGGGGAGCCTTTTTCTGCGTTCTTCCACCGGGGGTGGAGTCATTTCCACGCACCGTGCCTTGCCAAATGGGCGCTCTGCTGCCTATACTGGAGTTGCCCCCGGGCAGAAAGGATGATGGTATGAAACGGATTTTAGCCCTTTTACTTTGTGTGGTATCGGTATTGGCACTGTGCGCTTGCAGCAAGGCAAATACTGCCCAACCGGCAGGCGCTCGATTTGACAAGCCACTGCAGCAGCAGACGGAGAACCAACTCCAGCCCCAAAGCAATATTTACCTGACGGCGGATACATTCTATTATGCCACGGAGGATACCGATGAGCGAAACACCTTTGGCACGCCCCAAAAGCTGATGGCCTATGACCTGCTGACCGGCAAGACCCGCACGGTGCTGGACGGGGTGAGCGATATTGCGCAGATGTGCCGCATAGGCAACACCCTGTATTTTACCTGCTATACTTATACTGACACGGACAAAACCCAGTGGGGCTTTTGTCTGTATGCTTACGATGTAGACAAGGATTGGCCAGCATGCATTTACGCCACGCCCAATACCAGTGACGGGGTGGCGTTGGCCCCTTGCGGGTACACGCTGTTCTACCTGTGCAACACGCGGAACCAGGACGGTATGAGTGCAGACGAAAGCGGCAAAGGTGAGCTGCACGCCTGCACAGCCGCAGAGGACAAGGTGCTGCAATCCGGTCTGGAGACGGATCGTGCCTACTTCTATGATTGGTCGGACAGCGCGGCGTACCTGCTGACCAACAACGGCGGTACGGATTCGTGCTATCATCTGGACTACAAGGGCAAAATGACCCCCACCAACCACCGGCCAAAAACAGAGCCACGGGAAGAAAATGCCGAACCCTCGACAAAACCGGTGATTGTGGCGGATTATCAAAATTATGCCATAGAGATCACCTGTACGGTACCCAAAGAGCCGGGAGACAGCGACTGTGGCTATCGTTATATTGCCCGGTATGTGCTCAAGGAAAAAGCCACCGGCAAGTCTTACGCCCTGTGCAGCGGCAGCTACTGGTATTATTACATCTAAAACGACGGTTGTCCCCTTTTGTCGCTTTTGTGCAAAATTGACAAATAATGCTTGCGCTGCGATGATAAAACTGGTAATATAGAAAGGTAAAGGGGGATTTCTATGTCCAGTCAAGTGCGTACATATACGGCTAAGGAACGGAATATGTACCTGGTGGGTATGATGGGTCAGAATATGATCTATAATATCATCGGCACCGGGCTGTATTTCTACTTCCAGTCGGTGATCTTTATTCCGGCAATGGCCATCAGTATCTTTATGGCCGTGGCGCGGGTGTGGGACGCCATTAACGACCCAATGATGGGCACCTTTGTGGACCGCACCAACACCAAGTGGGGCAAGTGCCGACCGTATTTGCTGTTTTCACCGGCCGTTATTATGGTGATTACCATACTGACCTTCTGTAACGGTATGTATAGCTCTGCCAACACCCCGGGCAAGAATGCCCTGATCGTGGGCTGGGCTGCCGTGTCTTATATCCTGTGGGGTATGTGCTACACGGTAGGGGATATCCCCTTGTGGGGCGTGACCTCCCGTATGACAGAGGTGGAGAAGGACCGGGCGTCCATTCTCTCCTTTGCCCGTATTGCAGCGGGCCTGGGCGGCGGCGTGGTGCTGCTGACCATCAATCCGCTGTCTCAGGCGCTGGGGAAAAAGTTGGAGTCCGCTGCCGGCTCTGCACTGAAGGGCCAACAAATGGGCTTTATCATCGTGGCAGTGATCTTAACGGTAATCGGCTGTGGTATGTTCCAGATGACCGGTGTTTTTGTGCGGGAGCGTGTGCCCTCTGCGGAGCAAAAGTTCGGGTTTAAGGAGAACTTTAAGATCATGTGGGGCAACAAGCCCTTCCGCAACCAGCTGATTAGCGGTGTGCTGCGCTCGCCCATTCAGATCTTACTGTCTGTTGCCATGACCCTGATGTCTTATTATTACGGCAACTACTTTGGCGATTATATGCTCTATATGATCGTTTTCGGCGGCGCTATTTTTGGCGGTCAGTTTATCGCCATGGCGCTGGTGCCCAAGCTGACGGAGAAACACGACAAGACCCGTATGCTCATCGGCTCTACCATTATGGGCGCCGTTCCCTTTGCACTGATCTATCCGGTGTACCTGCTGGCGCCCCGGGATCTGGATCAGCCGCTGTGGGTGGCGATCCTGTTTGTGGTCTTTGCCCTGGCCGGTGGCGGCATGGGCGCTTTGAATGTGCTCCAGTCCGTGATGATTGCAGATGCGGTGGACTATGAGGAGTACCACAAGGGCTATCGGCCGGACGGTGTGTTCTTCTCCGGCCAGTCTTTTATTACCAAGCTGTCCGCCGGGATCAGCTCCATTATTCAGGGCGTCGGCTACTCCATCGTGGGCTTTAGCGGCGACAATGTAAGCGCCTGCAACGAGGCTCTGCGTGCCGGTGCGTCCTTTAAGGATCAGTTTCCCCAGTATGCGGGGATGATGTTCTTCCTGTGTTCGATCCCGCCGGCTATCGGTCTGTTTTTGTCCATCATTCCGCTGCGTCACTACGGTATGACAGACGAGGAGCACCGCACCATTTTGGAAGCGCTGGTGCAGCGCCGTAATGCCCAGACAGAAGAAACCGCAGATAACTGATGAAACCAATAAAGCCTGAGGGCTGCGCGGCTCTCAGGCTTTTGCTATATTCGGAGGCATTATGACCATTCGACCCTATCGCCCGGCGGACCGGGACCGGCTGCGCCAAATTTGCCGGGAGACGGCGGCCAAGCCGTTTCAAAGAACCGGGCGCACCTTAGAGGCGGTAACGCTGATTTATAACGACTATTTTACTGCCTACGAGCCGGATCATATTTTTGTGCTGGCGGACGAAAGCGATCGGGCAGTGGGGTACATTCTCTGTGCTGCGGACTATCGGGGCTTTGTACATCGCTACCGCACCACTTATCTGCGCCGGGTGTTGCGCACAGCGCCAGATCAGGCGGCGGGCTTGCTGGGCTATTTGTGGTGCCTGGGCAAAATCAAAAACCGGCCGGTGCACTTCCACCTGGATATATTGCCGCCCTATCAGCGGCAGGGGTGGGGTACACGGCTAATGGACACCCTGTGCCGTCATTTGCGGGAGCGGGGCGTAGACTACCTTTCCTGCTGCGGGGTCAGCCGAGACTCCGCCGGGTACAAAATGTATCGCAAATACGGCTTTACAGAGAGTTACGATTACGGCCATAACATCGTATCTTTGTCCCTGCGGCTGTAAGTGAAATTGCAAAGTGGACAAATGTCTTTCATTTTGACGCACACTGTCGCTTTTGCACAAATAATACTTGCTATTTGCTACACATACTGGTAAAATAGAAGAAAAAATATAGGGGGACTCGATAAAGTGTCAAACCAAACAAGGACCTATACCAAAAAAGAGCGTAATATGTACCTCACCGGTATGCTGGGTCAAAACCTGATCTACAACATTGTAGCCACAGGTCTGTATTTCTATTTCCAAAATGTAATTTGCCTGCCGGCAATGGCTTTGGGCTGGATTTTTGCCCTGGCTCGTGTGTGGGACGCCATCAATGACCCGATGATGGGCACCATTGTGGACCGCACCCGTACCAAGTGGGGCAAATGCCGTCCGTACCTGATTATTTTCCCTGCCATTATCGGCGTGGTCACCGTTTTGGCATTCCTCAACGGCAACTATGCCACTGCCACTTCAAACACCCAAAAGGTGCTGATCGTGGCTTGGGCTGCCGTGTCTTACATCGCTTGGGGTATGTGCTTTACCGTGTGTGATATTCCGCTGTGGGGCATTACTTCCCTGATGACGGAGGACGAGGACGACCGCAGCAAGCTGCTGGGCTTGGCCCGTATCGTTGCCGGTATCGGCGGCGTTGGCGTGTTGGTGGTGCAGATTGCCCAGGTTGTAGGCGGTATTTTTGAGGGCAAAGGCTATTCTCAGGCCAAGGCTTCTCAGTACGGCTTTATCCTGACCGTGATTATTATGACCGTGATCGCCACAGTTCTCTTTGAGTTTGCCGGCATCGGCACCAAAGAGCGGGTGGAGCAGGCAGAGAAAAAATATACCTTTACCGAGAACTTCAAAATTATGTTCCAGAACAAGCCGTTCCGCCAGATTTTGATCTCCGGTATTCTCAGAAGTCCCATTCAGCTGCTCATGCTCATTGCCATGACGCTGATTACCTATTATTACGCCAACGGCGACTTCATGAATGTGTTGAAAACAGACGATACCGGTGCTATGGTGGGTATTGACTGGAGCATTTTGGTGCGCCTGGCTGTGATCGCCGCCGCCGTGTTCCTGGGTCAGTTTATCGCTATGGGCATTACGCCGTCATTGATTCGCAAGCACGAGAAAAAGAGCGTTTATAACTTCTATTCCGTTGCAGGCGCCGTGCCTTTTGCTCTGCTGTATGTGTTCTTTAAGATCGCCCACGGCGATGTAAAGACCTCTATGGTATGGGTGGTCCTTACCGGGCTGTGCTTCTTCTTTGCAGGCGCTGCCATGGGTGGTATCAATGTGCTCCAGTCCGTGATGATCGCCGACTGCGTGGACTACGAGGAGTACCACAACGGCGTGCGTACCGACGGTGTATTCTTCTCCGGCCAGTCCTTTATCACCAAGCTGTCCGGCGGTATCGCCTCTATCCTGTCTGCTGCGGTGTACCACTTTGTAGGTTATAGTGACGCCAATATTTTGAAGCTGAATGAAGCCCTGAAGAGCGGCGCAGATTTCCTGAGCTATGACGGTGGTTCCGGCGCCGGTAAGTACGCCGCCACCATGTTCTTCCTGATCTCCATTCCGCCTGCCATCGGTATGGTTCTCTCCGCATTGCCCACCATTAAGTATGCAATGTCCGATAAAGAGCATAGCCGTATCCTGAGTGAGTTGGTGGCTAAGCGCGCCGCTAAGGGCGACGATAGCGCTGAATAAGATCAACCAATAAAAACAAAAGCACCGCTGCGGCGGTGCTTTTTTGTGCGTTCTATGCCTTGCCCTTTAGAAAAGAGGCTTTCAAACTGCGCAAGGACGGCACAGCAATCCCTCTGTGCGCTTTTTACCGATCGTTGATATCGTCGCGCAAAAGGCAAAAAGCGTAAATACAGCTGCTCTCAGGCCGCACTAAAGGACAAGGACAGTACGCGCTGCTGCTAAAAAGGAAATACAAAGAAATGGGTAATAAAAAGCACTTCCCGCAGGAAGTGCTTTTTATGATTTTCAGGGTATTTAGGCTTCTTCGCTTTCCATCAGCTTTTCGCGTTTAGCCTCCAGCTCGGCCTGGGCCTGGGCCTTCACCTTGCCGGTGTACTTGTTAAAGAACATGGGAATGATGGTCAGGATAAAGCCCACAGCCGGTACAATGGTCACCAGCGCCAGCAGCATTTTTTGGGTGCTGCCAGACTGCTCAAAGAAGATTTGACGCCCGGCGTTATCCACCAGGGATTTGTCTACGGCCTTAAAGTCCGTTTGCGCCAGCAGCTGACCGAACACGAAGGTGGCAATCGCGGCGTTTACCTTAGACAGGAAGGTTTGGAATGCAAAGCACACGCCCTCCTGGCGCTCGCCGGTCTTCCACTCCAAATAGTCGATGGAGTCGGCAATCAGCGCGTAGGTAATCACATTGTAAATGCCAAGGGGCAGACCCATCAGGAACAGGAAAATCCACAGGATAAAGATGTTGATCTTGGTTACATCTTGTGCCAAAATCACATAGCAAAGGCCGTGCACGGCAAAGCCAAACAGGGCGGAGCCAATGTAGATCTGCTTTAAGCTGAACTTCTTGCGCAGCAGGGGGAAGATGGCCATGGCAGGCACCATGCCCACGCCGATGGCTACGGTCAGGGTAGTCACAATGGTGCCCCGAGGGATCCAGAAGGAATAGGCTGCCGCAGCGTTCACATTGGGTACCAGGGTGCTTTGTGCGCCGGGCAGGAAGTCCATAAAGATCTGGCGGAAGTCTGTATAATTCTGAATAATAATGTAATTGCCGATATAGTCCGCGCATTGGTTGGCGGTAACCATAGTGGAGCCCAGAACGGACGCGGCAATAACGATCAGCAGAAGCTTGTTCTTGCCCAGCACCACAAAAGTCTCCTTGAAGGAGGGGGTGTGGTCCATCTTGGGCACGCGCTCTTTGGATACAAAGAAGATGAGGATGGACAGCCCGCAGCCCAGCAGGGCAAAGATCAGGGCGCCTACAAAGAAACCTTTGTTATAGCCCATGTTGCTCTGGTACAGAATGGGCACCAGCAACGCCGGCAGAATGCCACCGAAGGTGGAGCCCAGGCGGGCGGTGGAAATAAAGGAAGTACGCTCACTCTCCAGCGGGGTAATCACAGAGGACAGACCCCAGAAAGGCACATCCTGCACAGTAAAGGCCACGCCCCACAGAATGTAGGTGACCAGCGCCCAAACAAAAGCGGCGGTGGAACCCTCCTTAAAGGGTGCAGTAAACAGCAATATGGTGCAAATGGCAATGGGCACCGGTGCAAACAGCAGATAGGGCCGCATTTTGCCCCACTTGGACTTGGTGCGATCTACGATCATGCCCATCACCGGGTCATTGAGGGCGTCAAAGATACGGCCAATCAAGATGATTGTGGTACCTTGAGACAGGGACAGCCCGGCGCCGTTTTGGAAGAATACCAAGGTAAACATGGACATCAGCGTGTAAATACCGGAGCGGCCGAAGGCACCCACGGTAAAGCATATCCGCTCCCTGGTGGTTAGGTATTTCTTTTGGGGTTCGTTCATTATTTTTTCCTCACTTTCAGGGCGGGGAGAATCACAGGTGCGGCTTCTCCGGCATTTTTCATTTCACGCAGCAGCAGGTATTTCATCTCCTGGCGTACATGGCTGTAACGGGGATCGCGGATCAGGTTGCAGCGCTCAATGGGATCCTTCTCCAAATCATAAAGATAATCCTCAAAGTATACACCGGCATTGTACTTCAGATAGCCGGTAGGGGCTAAGGTGCGCACCGCGTATTTGAACCGGTCCGTACGAATGGCGCGGCCGCACTGGCTTTCGCTGATCTGCATAAACACACAGTCGTGAAGCGGCTGTGTCGTCTGCTGCATTTGGCACAGATCCTTGCCCATGTAACTGGGCGGTATGGGAATGCCCGCCAGACTCAGGAAAGTGGGGGGCAGGTCGATGAGGGAGGTGAGCCGGTTCTCTGCCTTGCCGCCGTCAAAGCCGCCGCCTTTGATGATCAGCGGGGTGTGGGTGGCGCTGTCGTGGCAGGAGCGCTTGTACTCCAAATTGCGGGTCTTAAAGTGGCTGCCGTGGTCTGAGGAATAGATGATAACCGTGTCGTCATAAATGCCCAGATCCTTGAGCTTTTGCACCAGGCGGCCCACATTATAGTCCAACCGATTGATGGCGGAGATATAGTCCGGGTACATCTCTTTATAGTCGCCCTTCAGGAAGGTCAGGTCCGGGGGCAGAGGATAGTCCTTGTATTGATTGACGGTCTCTTTATAGCCCTCGTAATGATGGTGGTCGTTTTGGTGGTGAGGCTCCAGCTGGCTGATAAATAGGAAGAAGGGTTTGTCTGCCTCCCGTCCGCTCTCCAGGTATTCCAGGGCAAAGTCGTTGATACAGTCAGCCCGGTAGCCGGTAAAGTCCAGTTTGTTGCCGTCGCCGTCAAAGATGTAGCCGTCGTAGCCGTGGCTGGTGAATTCCAGCACATCCGCTGCCCGCCAGTAGCGGTATTCGCCCTGCTTCTCTTTCGGTACCGGCGTGGCCTCGCAGTGGGTGCCGATCCCCGGTAGCCGGTCAGAGGCCAAGTGCCACTTGCCCACATAAGCAGTGTCATACCCGGCTTCGTTAAAGTAATGGGCCAGCGGGGTAATGCTTTCCGGCAGGGGAATGCCGTTCCAGTAGCAGCCGCACTGGGTAGCATACACACCGGTTTGCAGGCAGGCACGGGCCGGGCCGCACACCGGCTGGCAGGTAAAGTTGTTCTCAAAGAGGGTGCCCTCTTTGGCCAGCTGCATCAGGTTAGGGGTCACCGTTTCATTGACGGTATCCCACCGCTGCTGATCGCTGAAGTAGAAGATGATGTTCTTACGCTTTGCCATGTTCAACTCCTGTTCCTGAACTGCACCCGTGGGCGCAGCGTATTGTCTTTTTATTTATCCGGCCATAAAGCCGGTGATTGCATTATAGATATTCAGGCAGATAAATACGCCCAGCACCGCGGAAAATACCCGGGTGACGATCTTGTTGTTGGCCTTTTTATTCAGTGCTGCGCCAATGATACCGGCGATCACAGCTGCCGGAGCCGCAACCAGCAGAATGCGGTAGTCGAACTTGGGCACCGTGGCGGTGGCTACATAGGTCACCAGTTTGGACAGCTGGCTAAAGAAGATGACGGCCACGCTGTACACAGTGGCTTCCTTCATGCTCATAGAGAAGAACAGCAGGAAGAACATAATGTTGATGGGCCCGCCGCCAATGCCCAAGAAGCTGGACAGAATGCCCAGCACGACGCCACCCAGAAGAATGGTGATCGGGTTCTTTAAGTGAAAGCTCTTTTTGCCCTTGTTCACATACCATAGAGCCACTGCCAGCAGACAGGCCAACAGTACAGCCTGGTAAGCCATAGCCAGGTTGTCGCTGAGCAGTCGGTTAAACAGATCAAAAATGTGCTTGCCTGCAAAGCCGCCTAAAATAGACCCGGCAGAGATCAGCAGCACGGTCTTAAAGTCCACCTTGGTCTTGGCACGCAGGTGCTTTACGGTGGAACTGCAACTCATGGCAAAAACGGACACGGAGGAGATAAAGTTGATGACCTCGGTGGTGTCGTCTACCAGCAGGGTCAGCAGCGGTTTAATAATCACCCCGGAGCCGCCGCCTAAAAAGGCGCCGATGCCGGAAGCGAGAAAGATAATTACGCCGTAAACAACAAACATCATTGATCCTTGCCCTCCGTCTCTTGCTCCAAGTAAACAGTGGCAGAATTGTATGCCAGTTCAAAGCCCTCTTTGTCGAGAAGCTCTTTGATTTGCAGGTTCAAACGATTTTTGATTTGCCCCAGCTCCACTACGGTGGGGGCGATCACATAATAGTACACCTGCACATCCATGCCGTGGGCACCGTAATTCACAAAATCTGTTCGAATATCATCCTGTACGACTGCCGGATCGGCCTGCAACAGTGCTCGCAGATCCTGCTCAAACCGCTCTAAGTCCGTGCGGCTGTGTTTATAATGCAAAGTGAAAGTTTGGTCGATCAGTCGCTTTTCCATATCCGCATAGTTAATAATGCTCTGATTGGTCAGGGCTGTATTGGGCAGCACATAACGGCTGCCGTCCAGCGCTCGCAGGGTGGTGGAGCGCACGGCAATGTCCTCCACCGTACCGCTTAATTCTCCAACGGCGATAAAGTCCCCCACGCGAAACGGCTTGTTAAATACAATGATAAAGCCGGAGATCAGGTTCTCCACCGCATCTTTACAGGCAAAGGCCACAGCCACGCCGCCGATGCCTAAAGCGGCAAAAATGCGTGTGGCGGAGTAGCCCAGCAGTTCCAGCACCAGCAGTGCGCCGATGCAGATGATCACGATCTTGGCTACATTGGAGATAAAGCGAAAGGCGGTCAGCCGGGTTTTGTCCTCGCCGGCTGCCGTGTCAAAGGTATAGTTGTCCAGCTCGCCGTTCAGTAGGCGCACGCCGCCCCAGCAGGCGCACACAATGCCGCCGGCCTTAATGAGAAACAGGCCGATCTTATGCAGCTCTCCGGAGGGGGCGATGATTTGCAGACCCAGGGCAATGCCGGCCAGTACCAAGGAAAAGGCCAGGGGCTTTTTCAGTCCGTCTTTAATCAGGGATTGCACCCGGGGTTTGCGGCGGCAAAAGGTCTTGCCAATAACGGTGAGTATTCCCCCGGAAATGATATTTCGTAACAGAAGCAGCACCACAACGCTCCCCACAGCGATCAGCGTGCGGATCAGCAGTTCTTCAGTGGTTTCTACTCCTTGTATGTTTTTGCGCAGGTTCTCTACGAACTGCGGTATTGCGATGGTCAGCATAGACATTCCTAACTGCCCTCCAAAGAGGACGCTTCATTTCATAAGCCGTAAAATCTATTATATAATTTGTAAAGGACCTTGTCAATGCAGCGGGGCGTTAATGGTCGTTGTCGTCCAAATGGGTCGGAATACAGTAAAAATTGCTTTCCCACGCCGGAATGTACGGACTGTGGCGGAAGTACAGCTTGTAGTCCGGGCAAAGGTTTAGAATTTGCAGCGGTAGGGAGAACAAATCTTCGTTGCGATGGTAGGCGCATACATACAGTTTGGGCCGCCAGGTGATAATGGTGTGGGCGGCGCCGGTCAGCGCCTTGCTTTCGCTGCCCTCAATGTCCATTTTCAGCAGGGTCACCGGCGCGCCTTGCAGCAGGCTGTCCAGATCCGTGGCCTCCACCGCCGTACCGGTGGGCGACAGGTGGGAATTGCGCCCGGCACAGGCATTAAAATGTAAAGTGGTCTGCCGGTTCCAGGCACTTTTATTGTAAAGGTGAACGCCTTGTATACCCTCGGTGGAGCGGCACAGCTTTTTGAAGTTTTTGCCATCTGGCTCCAAGGCGTAAATGGATTTGTATTTTCCGCACGAATACTGCAAAAATTGGCGAATTGTGTCGCCGTTATAAGCACCCATATCCACCAAAATCTCCTGTTGGTTCACTTGCAAAATTTCGGTAAAAATCTCGTCCATATTTGCGAACGAATTGTAAAGGTAATCAACTTTACCGCTGATTTTGTAACGCAATACGGAATGATACACCCGGCGGCTCTCCTCATCGGCCAATTTGGCGTAAACAGTCTCTATTTCCGCCCGGTGGGCAGCGGCGTATTCCCGGGTAAACAGCCCTACGCCGGCCACCGGAATATCCGGTGCATACACCGGGTGCTCTCGATTGATCCGGGCGATGTTTTCCAGTACCTCCGGGCGCTGGCTGGCAAAGCCCAGTACCACATTAAAGTCCGTAAATTGGGCGCACACCTCCCGGTAGCGCTGCACCGTGTGGCCCAAAAAAGACTGGCCTCGCACAAAATCATCACTGGCAAAGACCGCAGTGATGTGCATTCCCTTGCTTTCTAACACGGCATTGATTTTCTCCGCCCCGTCGCCCATGCCATAGAGCACCAGGGGCTTGCCCTCCCGGCGCAGTCGGTCCCAAATATTCTCTTCCGTCAGCAAATCGTCTATCATAGCTACCTGCCTTTCTGCCTTATATCTTAACATATTTGACAATCTAAAATAAAGTGTATATAATAAATAAACGGAAAAATTTGTATTGCACAGGAGGCAGGGGCCATTATGGGCGGGAACAGCCTGATTGACCGATTATTTAAGCGAGAGAGCACAACGAAAGAGGAAATTCGCCAGCTGGTGGACGAGGACCAGGCCAAAGGAGAACTGGAAGCGTCTCAGCGGGAAATGATCCACAATATCTTTGATTTTGACCGGCTTTGTGCGGAGGATATTATGACCCATCGCACAGAGATTGAGGCAGTGGAGGAGACGGCCACCATCGGTTATGCCGCTGCCTTTGCATTGGAGGCAGGGTGTTCCCGGATTCCTGTATTTCACGAGGATCTGGATAATGTGCAGGGCATTCTCTATGTAAAAGACCTGCTGCCCTTTGTGGGTAAGCCTGTGCCGGCGGGCACCCGGCTGACGGACTATGTGCGGGAGCCGCTGTTTGTACCGGAGAGTATTCCCTGCGGCAAGCTGTTCGCCACTATGACGGACAAGCGTATCCAGATGGCCATTGTGGTGGATGAATATGGCGGTACTGCCGGGCTGGTGACCATGGAGGATATTCTGGAGAGCATTGTGGGCAATATTATGGACGAGTACGACGAGGAAGAGGCGGATGTAATCCAAACCGGGGAGCACACCTTCACCTTTGATGGCTCGGTAGATATGAATGACGCGGAAAAGGCGCTGGGCGTGCCCTTGCCGGAGGGGGATTATGACACGCTGGCAGGCTTTTTGATCAGCCGCCTGGGCTATCTTCCCACCGGCAAGGAGACCCAGCCGGTAACGGTGGATTATGAGAATGTGCACTTTACCGTTTGCGGGGTAGAGGAGCGCAGAATTGAACGGATAAAGGCAGAAGTTAAAGTATGACAGAACAGGTAATCACCTTTGAAGCGATGGAACAGGCAGCGAACCTGTTTGGCAGCTTCGATGAAAACATAAAGCTATTGGAGCGGGAGTACGGCGTGACCATCACCTGCCGCGGTGCAGACCTGAAGGTGGTGGGGGACGCAGAGAATGTGGCCGCCGCTGCCCGGGCGCTGAACGGACTGCTGACTCTAATTAACAAAGGCGAGCAGCTGACGGAGCAGAATGTGCGCTATGTGATCTCGCTGGTGGGCGAGGGCAACGAGGATGTGCTCTCCTTCATGACCACGGACTCGGTGTGCGTGACGGCCAAGGGTCGCCCGGTGAAGCCAAAGACCGTGGGCCAAAAGCGGTACTGCGAGTCCATCGCCAAAAACACCATCACCTTTGGCGTGGGCCCGGCCGGTACCGGTAAGACTTACCTGGCTGTGGCAATGGCGGTCACCGCCTTTCGTGCCAAAGAGGTGAACCGGATCATTTTGACCCGCCCGGCGGTGGAAGCGGGGGAGAAGTTGGGCTTCCTGCCCGGCGACCTGCAAAGTAAGGTAGACCCGTACCTGCGCCCGTTATATGACGCGCTGTTTGATATGCTGGGGGCTGAGAGTTTTCAGCGCTACCAGGAGCGAGGCGCTATCGAGGTGGCACCGCTGGCCTATATGCGTGGGCGTACCTTGGATGACAGTTTTATTATCCTGGATGAGGCCCAAAACACCACGCCGGAGCAGATGAAAATGTTTTTGACCCGCCTGGGGTTCAACTCCAAAATGGTGGTCACCGGCGACATTACCCAGATTGACCTGCCGGAGGGCAAGCGCTCCGGGCTGGTGAAGGTGATGGACATTCTAAAGCATGTAGATGATATTGAAATTCATAAATTCAGCCAGAAGGATGTGGTGCGCCACCGGTTGGTGCAGGACATTATTCGGGCGTATGAAAAATATGAGGAGAAAAACAAGTAATGGAATCTGTAAAAGTGGTCATTTCAAACGATCAAAAGGCAGTGAAGGTGCCTACCGGTATTCGGTTGCTGATCCGCCGTTGTTGCCACGCTGTGCTGGAGCTGGAGCATTTCGAGGGCAGCGCAGAGGTGAGCGTGCGCTTTGTGGATAACGAACAGATCCGTGAGCTGAACAAAGAATATCGGAACATCGACAGAGAGACGGACGTACTTAGCTTCCCTCTGGGGGAGAACGGTGTGTACGACATTAACCACGATACCGGCGCCAAGCTGCTGGGGGATATTGTGATCTCTATGGAGAAAGCCATGGAGCAGGCAGAGCTGTATAATCACCCCTTGCAGCGGGAGATCGGCTTTTTGACCGTCCATTCCATGCTGCACCTGCTGGGCTACGACCATGAGCAGGGCGGACTGGAAGAAGTGCGTATGCGCGAAAAGGAAGAAACCGTGCTGACCCAAATCGGCTGGAAGCGGGACAGTAGCTATTACATGGGAGACGAGTCATGACCCGATCTGCATTTATTGCCATTATCGGCAAGCCCAATGTGGGCAAATCTTCTATTTTGAACCGACTTACCGGCAGCAAGATCGCCATTGTGTCTTCTAAGCCACAGACCACCCGTACCAAGATCATGGGTGTGCTGACTCGGGACGAGGTGCAGTTGGTGTTTACGGACACCCCCGGTTTTCACCATGCCCACAACAAGCTGGGCGAGCATATGAACCAGGCGGTAGGCGACACGGTAGGCGGCGTGGACGCCTGCCTGTTTGTGGTGGAGCCTAAGGGCGAGCTCAACGATAAGGAGCAGGAACTGCTGGCAATGTGCAAAAAGCAGCGCTTGCCGGTGATCCTGGCCATTAACAAAATTGACATGTTGCGGGACAAGACGGAACTGGCTCCCCGCATTGGCCAGTTGGCAGGGCTGTATGACTTTACGGCTGTGGTGCCTTGCAGCGCCCAGACCGGCGAGGGTATGCAGGATCTGCTGACGGAGATGGAACGCCTGGCGCTGCCGTCGCCCCATTTTTTTCCGGACGATACCTTGACGGATCAGCCGGAGCGGGTGCTGGCGGCGGAAATGATTCGGGAGAAGATCCTGCGCCTAATGGATAAAGAGATTCCCCACGGCATTGCCGTTGCTATTGAGAAGATGAAGGAACGCCCGGACGGCAGCTGTTTGGATGTGGACGCCACCATTTACTGCGAGCGGGAGAGCCATAAGGGTATGGTCATCGGAAAGGGCGGCGCTATGCTTAAAAAGATCGCCACATTTGCTCGGCAGGATATGGAGCGCTTTTTCGGGATCAAGGTCAATCTGCACACCTGGGTTAAGGTGAAAGAGGACTGGCGCAACCGTGAGGGTCTGATCCACAACTTTGGTTTGGATAACGAATAAATCGATTTTTTGCCGCTGCGGTGTTGGATTTTGTCCTTGGATGAATTTGGCACAAATGGCGTTGCACGCATAGGATACAATAAAAACGGTGATCCTATGTCGATGGCAGAGAACAGCTGGCAACAGTTTATACAAACCGGCCGTGTGGCCGATTATTTGAAATACAAGGAAGAGGAACGACAAGAGGGGCATGAACAGTACCACCAAAGGGTTAGTGATACGGGAGCAGACCACCGGGGAGAATGATCGCCTGGTGACTTTGCTGACGGCGGATCACGGGCTGGTGCGTGCGTTTGTGCGAGGCGGCAAGCAGCTGAAGAATCGGCGTGCGGCTGCCACCTCCCTTTTTTGCTATGGCGAGTTTGCCCTGTACCGTGGGCGCGACGCTTATACGGTAGACAGTGCGGCACCCATTGAGGTGTTTTTTGGCTTGCGGCAGGATATTGATCGGCTGGCAGCTGCCCAATATTTTGCCCAGCTTAGCTACGAATTGGCGGCGGAGGAACAACCGGCGCCGGAATTGTTGCGCCTGCTGCTGAACACCCTGCACCTATTGTGCAAGGGTACCAAGCCGCTGGTGCAGATTAAGGCGGTGTTTGAGCTGCGCGCCCTGTCCATCTCCGGTTATATGCCCAATATTTTGGCCTGCGCCAACTGCGGGACGTATGAAACACCGGTGATGTACTTTGATGTGGACGGGGGCTGCATTTACTGTGAGCATTGCCCCAAGGCAGGCGCCGTGGCGGTACCCAAGACGGTGATGACCGCCGTGCGCTACATTTGCCTGACGGAGCCGGGGCGTATTTTTGGCTTTGCTCTGTCGCCGGAGCAAATGGCACTGCTGGGCCAAGTGACGGAGCAGTACACCCTGCGGCGGCTGGACCGGCGCTTTACCACACTGGAATTCTACAAGTCCCTGCAAGCCGGGGACGCGACTACATAGCATCATAATGGATAGAGATATGGATAAGAATTTGCAAACCTTGGAACTGGATAAGGTGCTTGCCCTTTTGGCGGAACAGACTACCTGTGACGACGCCAAAGAGGCGGCATTGGCGCTGCGCCCTGCGGCAGACCCGGGGGAGATTGCTCTCCTGCTGGATCAGACGGAGGACGCTTTTTCTATGCTGGCCCGGTTCGGCGCGCCGTCTTTTGGCGGGCTGCATAATGTAAATGGTCCGTTGCAGCGGGCGGCAGCCGGCGGGTGCCTGAATATGACGGAGTTGCTGCAGGTGGGCGACACCTTGCGGACGCTGCGTATTCTGGACGACTGGCACGGCCATTTGGCGGGCACAAGCTCGTCTCTGAATTTCTTTTTTGACGGCATTACGGTGAACAAATATTTGGAGAACCGGATCTTTACCTGCATTGTCAGTCCGGAGGAAATGGCGGACAAGGCATCGGAAGAACTTTACGACATTCGTCGGAAGATTAAGGCCAAGGCGGCGGCCATTCGGCAACGGCTGGACGGTATGATCCACTCCACCCATTACCAAAAATTTTTGCAAGAGCCCATCGTCACCCAGCGTGGCGGGCGCTTTGTAGTGCCGGTAAAGGCGGAGCACCGGGGCGAGGTGCCCGGTCTGGTGCATGACACCTCCTCCAGCGGCGCTACGGTGTTTATCGAGCCGGCGGCGGTGGTGGACGCCAACAATGACATTAAGGTGTTAGAGGGCCGGGAGCGGGAAGAGGTGCAGCGCATTCTCTTTGAGCTGTCTGCAGAGGCAGGCACTTTTGCAGAGAGCGTGCGCCACAGTTATGACAGTGCCGTGCGGCTGAACCTGATCTTTGCCAAGGCGCATTTGGCGTACCAAATGAAAGCCGCTCGTCCCCAGCTGAACACCGAGGGCGTAACGGATTTAAAAAATGCCCGCCATCCGCTGATTGATAAAGAGCGGGTGGTGCCGGTGCATATTACCCTGGGCACGGACTATGATACGCTGGTGATCACCGGCCCCAATACCGGCGGCAAGACGGTGACCTTAAAGACCCTGGGCTTGCTGACGGCGATGGTGGGCTGTGGGTTGTTGATCCCGGTATCAGATGGCAGTAAACTGGCACTGTACCGCCAAATCTTGGTGGACATCGGAGATGAACAGAGCATTGCCCAAAACCTGTCCACTTTCTCCTCTCATATGGTGAATATTATTGATATTATGGGAAAGGCGGACAAAGACTCCCTGGTGCTGATCGACGAGTTGGGCGCCGGGACGGATCCCATCGAGGGCGCGGCGCTGGCAGTGTCTGTCATTGAATATCTGCGCCAAAAGGGAGCGCACATTGCCGCCACCACCCATTATGCGGAGCTGAAAGCCTATGCGCTGGATACGCCCGGGGTCAGTAACGGCTGCTGCGAGTTTGATGTGGAGACCCTGCGGCCTACCTATCGGCTGCTGATCGGCGTGCCCGGTCGGTCCAACGCCTTTGCCATTACGGAGCACCTGGGCATGGATCCGGCGGTCGTGCGGGCAGCTAAGGAGATTGTCGGCTCGGAGAACCGGCAGTTTGAGTCTGTGCTGGAGAACCTGGAGAGCGCTCGAAAGGCACTGGACGAGGAACGGGCAGCGGCGTCCAAGGAACGGCAAGAGGCGGAGCGGCTGGCTGCCAAGGCCAGAGAAGAAAAGTCCAAGATCGACACCCTGCGGGATCGAGAACTGGACAAGGCTAAGCGAGAGGCACAGCGGCTGGTAGATGCTGCCAAACGCACATCTTCGGATTTCCTGCTCCAGCTGGAGCAGTTGAAGAAAGAGCAGACTGCCACCAACGCCACGGAATTGGCCCGCAAGACCAGGCGGGAGATCAAAAATCGCTTGGGTGAGTTGGACGATATTGTGAACCCCAACCGGCTGAACACCGATTGGGATGCGGATTATAAGTTGCCCCGCCCCTTGCAGGTAGGGGACCATGTGCTCATCAAGGGCATTGGCGAGGGCGACGTGCTGGAACTGGGCAGTAAGATTGTGGTTTCCTCCGGTATGCTGAAAACGCGGGTCAAACCGACGGATCTGCGCCTGCTGCCGCCCAAGAAGAAAACGCCGATCACCGGCCAGCGCACCCTGCGGCGCACCACCTCCCGGGCAGACGCGGATGTAAAAACCGAGCTGGATCTGCGAGGCCAAACGGTAGAGGAAGCCCTGGGCAACCTGGGTCTGTTTATTGATAAGTGCGTGCTCAATAACATATCCGAGGTGCGCATTATCCACGGCAAAGGTACCGGCGCGCTGCGTACCGCCGTACAGGAAGAACTGCGCCACCATCCCAATGTGGCCGAGTATCGGCTGGGGGTGTACGGCGAGGGCGAGAACGGCGTGACCATTGCCAAGCTCAAGTAGCCCTTATATATAAACATACTATAATATAGCGATTTGCACAGCGTTCAGGCCGATCGGCTTGGGGGCTGCGCTTATTTTATTGGTACAATGTCGTATAACTTTTGCTGCCAAAAATTAAATTTTTCAAAAATTCGGTCAAAGCGACGCGACGGAATTTTTCCACGGCGCGGGGCGTTTCCTACTAAATATGGAGAACGGCAACTACATCTTGTGGTTCGACAGGGGAGAGACACCAAAAAACCGGTGGTTCTGCTTTGGTGATTTTTACAAAAATGGAGCTGGATTTTCTGGCATTTTGCACAATGAAAAAAATTCCAAAGAACTTCAAAAAAAGGCTTGACAGCAGGGGCTCTATATAATATAATATTGCCTGCGTGTGATTGGGCGTATTATATATATAATATATAGACACCGCAACACACAACCAGATATGCGTTGATGCCGGAGGTTGCGCTCCTACCCAGAGCGGTAATTTCGGCGGAGTATGTCCGATTTCAAACCGGGCGAAACGAATCATTGTACGACGCGGACCGTAAGGGGTCCTTGCAGAGCGTGACTTGCGAACGCGCTGTGCACCGTGTAACCGTGCCCGAATGAACTGCCTTCATTCGGCTTTATTTACGGTAAGGGTTGAAACACACGGGTGGGTAGTCAAACAATGGTTGCTCGCACCATCAAAATTCATGGAGGAATTTCACATGGCAGCAAGTAAAGTTAAGATCCGCATCAGACTGAAGGGTTATGACCACAACCTGGTGGACCAGGCTGCGGAGAAGATCGTAGACACCGCAAAGCGCACCGGCGCTCAGGTGAGCGGTCCCATCCCGCTTCCCACCGAGAAGGAAGTTGTTACCATCCTGCGTGCTGTACACAAGTACAAGGACAGCCGTGAGCAGTTTGAGCAGAGAACACACAAGAGACTCATCGACATTCTCAGACCTTCCAACAAGACGGTGGAAGCGCTGACAAGTCTTGAGCTCCCGGCAGGCGTTGAGATCGAGATTAAGCTCTAATTGAACTGAAAACAGATCGCAACCCGGTCGAGGTCATGTTGGGGAGACCCAACCAATAACCAAAGGAGGAATAAACATGAAGAAAGGTCTTATCGGTAAGAAAATCGGCATGACCCAGGTCTTCGACGCACAGGGCCATGCAATCCCTGTAACCGTTGTGGAGGCCGGTCCTTGCACGATTACCCAGAAGAAGACAATGGAGAACGACGGCTATGAGGCCATTCAGGTGGGCTTTGGCGATGTGAAGATCACACGCGTCAACAAACCGATGAAAGGTCATTTTGACAAAGCCGATGTGGCTCCCAAGAAGACACTGAAGGAATTTCGTCTGGACGACATTTCCGCAATGAATGTAGGTGACATCCTGAAGGCCGATATTTTCGCTCCCGGCGAAAAGATCGATGTGAAGGGCACCAGCAAGGGTAAGGGCACCGCAGGCGCCATTAAGCGCTGGAACTTCTCTCGTCTGAGAATGAGCCACGGTACCGGCCCCAACGCCCGTCACGCCGGTTCTTTGGGTGCCTGCTCCAGTCCTTCTCGCGTATTTAAGGGCAAGAAGATGGCAGGTCACCTGGGTCACGAGACCGTAACCGTTCAAAACCTCGAGGTTGTTAAGGTGGATGCCGAGAATAACCTCATCGCCATCAAGGGCGCCGTTCCCGGCCCCAAGGGCGGCATTGTTGTCATCGCTGACGCAGTGAAAGCTTAACGAAAGGAGAGATTAAAATGGCACAGGTTCAGGTTTATAACCAGGAAGGTAAGAAAACTTCTAAATTGGAACTTGCAGATTCCGTTTTCGCCATTGAGCCGAACGAATCCGCAATGCATCTTGCAGTGGTCAGCTATCTGGCTAACCAGCGTCAGGGCACACAGTCAACTCTCACTCGTTCTGAGGTCAGCGGCGGCGGTGCAAAGCCCTGGAGACAGAAAGGCACCGGTCGTGCCCGTCAGGGTTCTACCAGAAGCCCGCAGTGGACTCACGGCGGTATTGCTCTCGGCCCGAAGCCCAGAACATACGGCATCAGCATCAACAAGAAGGTGCGCAGACTGGCTATGAAGTCCGCGCTGTCCAGCAAGGTTGCTGCTGAGGAGATGATGGTAGTTAACAAGGTAGAGCTGGAGGACATTAAGACCAAAGCTGTGGTCGAGATGCTCACCAAGCTGAAGGCTGCCAAGAAGACCCTGATCGTCACTGCAGATAAGGACGAGAAGATTTATAAGAGCGCACGGAACATCGCCGGCGTTAAGGTTGTGACCGTCAACACCCTTTGCGTGTATGACATCCTCAACTGCGACAGCTTTGTTGTTCTGAAGGACGCCGCCAAGAAGATCGAGGAGGTATATGCATAATGAAAGCTGCACAGGACATTATCATTAAGCCGATCATTACGGAAGAGTCCATGACCGGCATCATGATGAAGAAATATACCTTCAAAGTTGCCAAAGATGCTGGCAAGATTGAGATCAAGAAGGCTGTTGAGGAACTGTTCCCCGGCACCAAGGTGAAGAAAGTAAACACCCTGAATGTAAGAGGTCAGAAGCGCCGCCAGGGCGCCAATGTGGGTTACACCCCCTCTTGGAAGAAGGCTGTGGTTACCCTCACCGAGGACTCCAAGGAGATTGAGTTCTTCAACGATATGATGTAATCTCTTATACATTATATATACAAACACTAAGACAACCATGATTTCGGGTGATGAGGTATGAAAGGAGCCATCCTTTCGCAAAGTTATCCGGAAAGGAGAAATAAGAATGGCAATCAAAACTTATAAGCCGACTACGCCGTCCAGACGGAATATGTCGGTTACCGATTACTCTTCTCTGTCCAAGGTTGCTCCGGAGCGTTCTCTGCTTCAGCCGCTGAACAAAAAGTCCGGCCGCAACTCCTACGGCAGAATCACCGTTCGTCATCGTGGCGGCGGTAACAGAAAAAAATACCGTGTGATCGACTTCAAGCGCAACAAGTTCGATGTTCCCGCTGAGGTCAAGACCATTGAGTATGATCCCAACAGAAGCGCACACATCGCTCTCATCCAGTATGAGGACGGCGTGAAGAGCTACATCACCGCTCCCGAAGGCCTGAAGGTAGGCGACACCGTGGTAGCCGGTACGGATGTAGACATCGTGGCCGGTAACGCTCTGCCGCTGCAGAACATTCCCGTTGGTACCATGGTACACAATGTGGAGCTGTATCCCGGTAACGGCGCGCAGCTGGCTCGCTCTGCCGGTAACGGCGCACAGCTGATGGCTCTGGAAGGTCCGTACGCACTGCTGCGTCTGCCCTCCGGCGAGCTGCGCAACGTGCCCTGCACCTGCATGGCTACCATTGGCGTGGTTGGCAATGCCGATCATGCAAATGTGAAGATCGGTAAGGCCGGTCGTAAGCGCAATATGGGCTTCCGTCCCACTGTTCGTGGTTCTGTAATGAACCCCAACGACCACCCGCACGGTGGTGGTGAGGGTAAGTCCCCCATCGGCCGTCCCGGTCCTTGCACCCCTTGGGGCAAGCCTGCTCTGGGTTATAAGACCCGCAGCAAGAAGAAAAAGTCTGACAAGATGATCGTTCGCCGTCGCAACGGTAAATAAGAAGAAAGGAGAAGATTAAATGAGTAGAAGTGCCAAGAAGGGCTTTTATGTTGAAGAAAGCCTGTTCAAAAAGGTTGAAGCCCTGAACGCTAAGGGCGACAAGCAGGTTATCAAAACCTGGTCCAGAAGTTCCACAATCTTCCCTGAATTCGTAGGTCATACCTTTGCTGTTCACGACGGAAGAAAGCATGTACCGGTCTATGTGACCGAGGACATGGTCGGCCATAAGCTGGGTGAGTTCGCGCCCACCAGAACATTTAGAGGCCACGCAGGCTCCAAGTCATCTAAGTAATCGGAAAGGAGATTTATTATGGAAGCTACAGCAAAAGCAACGTACGTCCGTATCTCTCCCAGAAAGGTTCAGATCGTACTTGATTTAATCAGAAAGCAGCCTGCCGACAAGGCCATGGCTATTCTGCAATACACCCCCAAAGCCGCTTGTGAGCCTGTGATGAAGGTGCTCAAGTCCGCGATGGCAAATGCAGAGAATAACAACAATATGGATGTTTCCCGTCTGTATGTGAGCGACTGCAATGTAGGCGCCGGCCCCACTCTGAAGAGAATTCAGGCCAGAGCCCAGGGCAGAGCTTACAGAATCAACAAGAGAACATCTCACATCACCATTACCGTTAAGGAAATGGAAGACTAAGCGAGGAGGAAGAGTTAAATGGGACAGAAATGTAATCCTACCGGTCTCAGAATCGGTGTCATTAAAAACTGGGACTCCCGCTGGTACGCAAAGAAGGGCGAGTTCGGCGATACCCTTGTAGAGGACTACAAGCTGCGTAAGTATCTGCTGGAGACCCTTTCCGGCGCAGGTGTTCCTAAGGTGGAGATTGAGCGTGACGCCAAGCGTGTGCGCATAAACATCCACTGCGCAAAGCCCGGTATGGTGATCGGCAAGCAGGGCGCTGAGATCGAAAAGCTCAGAGCGCTGTGTGCCAAGAAGCTGGGCAAAGAGCTGAACGAAGTATACATCAACATCGTTGAGATCAAGCAGCCCGATCTGAATGCAACCTTGGTTGCTCAGAATGTGGCCGGTCAGCTTGAGCGGCGTGTATCTTTCCGTCGTGCAGTAAAGGGCGCTATCCGCAACACCATGCGTTTGGGCGCTCGCGGTATCAAGATCCAGGTCAGCGGCCGTGTAGGCGGTGCCGAGATCGCGCGTACCGAGACATACAAAGAGGGTACGATCCCGCTGCAGACCATCCGTGCTGATATTGACTACGGTTTGGTTGAGGCTAAGACCACTTACGGCCGTATCGGCGTAAAGGTTTGGATCTACCAGGGCGAGGTTCTTCACGAGTCTCGTAATAAGAGAAGAAATCGTCGGGAAGGAGGAAATCGATAATGCTGTTACCTAAGCGTGTTAAGCACCGCAAGCAGCACAGAGGTCGTATGACCGGTGTGGCTACCCGCGGCAATAAAGTTACCTACGGTGAGTACGGTCTGATGACCACTGAGCCTGCATGGATCACTGCGGCACAGATCGAGGCTGCCCGTATCGCTATGACCCGTTACACCAAGCGTGGCGGTCAGGTATGGATCAAGATTTTCCCCGACAAGCCCATTACCGCTCGTCCTGCCGATACCCGAATGGGTAAAGGTAAAGGTAACGTGGATTACTGGGTAGCCGTGGTAAAGCCCGGTCGCGTTATGTTTGAGCTGGGCGGCGTTGAGGAGTCTGTGGCGCGCGAGGCTATGCGTCTTGCTGCCAACAAGCTCCCCGTAAAATGCAAGTTCGTTAAGAAAGAGGGAGGCGAGCAGGAATGAAAGCAGCAGAAATCCGTGCTTTGAGCGCCGATCAGCGCGCAAAGAAGTTGGCAGAGCTCAAGGATGAACTCTTCAACCTGCATTTCCAGCAGGCCATCAATCAGCTCGACAACCCTATGAGAATTAAAGCGGTCAAGAAGGACATTGCACGCATTAAGACTGTGGAGCGCGCAATCGAACTCGAAAGCGCTAACTCTTAAGAAGGAGGTAACTGATCATGGAAAGAAACCTCAGAAAGACAAGAGTTGGTCTTGTTTCCAGCGATAAGATGGATAAGACAGTTGTGGTTAGCATTCAGGACAGAGTGGCTCACCCGCTGTATGGCAAGATCGTAAACCGTACCGTGAAGTACAAAGCACACGACGAGAAGAATGAGTGCGGCGTAGGCGACAAGGTTATGATTATGGAGACCCGTCCCTACAGCAAAGACAAGAGATGGCGTGTGGTTGAGATCATTGAAAAGGCTAAATAATTCAAACGGATTACTTGGTTTTTCATACAGACTGCCTTTGCAGTCGGAACTAAAATAATAACTGCAAGATGAGCAAAGTGTTATTTTGCAGTACGAAGGAGGAAAATGCTGTGATACAACAGGAAAGTCGGCTGAAGGTCGCAGACAACACCGGTGCTAAAGAGATCCTTTGCATTCGCGTGCTGGGCGGCTCCGGCAGAAGATACGCCAACATCGGCGACGTGATCGTTGCTTCCGTCAAGAAAGCAGCACCCGGCGGCGTGGTGAAAAAGGGCGAAGTTGTTAAAGCAGTCATCGTTCGTACAACCAAAGGTGTACGTCGTGACGACGGCCAGTACATTCGTTTTGATGAAAATGCTGCCGTAATTATCAAAGAGGATAAAACGCCTCGTGGCACCCGTATTTTTGGACCCGTAGCAAGAGAGCTTCGTGATAAGGATTACATGAAGATTTTGTCCCTTGCTCCGGAAGTGCTTTAATGGAGGTGCGAGAGAATGAGTAAGATGTTTGTAAAATCCGGCGATACCGTTCAGGTGCTGTCCGGTAAATCCAAGGGCGTGCGCGGCGAAGTTGTTGCCGTCAGCCCTGCTGAGGGTAAAGTCA
>ERZ772831.127-NODE-127-length-72702-cov-15.490357_pt1 | contig 72702 bp, 73 predicted proteins | sample MGYA00580858_ERZ772831 | MGnify/ENA primary metagenome ERZ772831 (study PRJEB29015, sample SAMEA2737694) | human gut metagenome | biome: human gut; feature: human-associated habitat; material: faeces | place: China | collected 2012 ... | reverse complement strand
ACTTGTCATCCGGGTCGAAGTCCAGCGGGTGGAGGGCTGCCAATGCTGCCGCTCCCGCTCCTGCACGATTCACACGGGTTCCCAATTCGCCTACTTTATTGGTTACATTTTTGATATCCTGCGTGGAAGCGATGCCGGAAACGGAATAAGTGCTGCCGTCATTACGAGTGAAGTTCAAGGTATTCCCGTCAAGTGCTGCGGATGATGTATAACGATCCTTCAGGCCGGTGATGGTCGCTGTCGTTCCGTCATTATTTATCAAGGTAGCACTGCCTGTACCATTCGCAGCATAGGTAGCCGTGCCGCCGGTTACTACTGTGTCTTTGGCATTGACGGTATATGTCGTCGTATTCCCGGTTTTCTTGGATGTTACGGTTACATTGTCTCCCGCTTCTACCTTTGTCTTTTCAATTCCCAGACTGCTTGTATCGACGGACAGGTTATATCCGACCTTCTTGCCGTTTTCCACTTTATCCGTAATCTTTACTGTCCCGTCCGTAGATTCCATCTTGGGTCCGCTGACAGTGTATTCTTTCCCGCCGTCGGCATTGGTGCCTTCCGTTACGGTTGCGTAATCTCCCGCTTTCACGGTGGTATGTTTCTTTTCCGCCGCTTCTGCCTTGGCTTCCACTTTCTTCAGCTGTGCCACATTGACGGCATCGGTATCTGCCGCACCGGCCGCTACACCGGTGATCTGGCGGGTGATACCTTTGGACGCATCGCCTACAGAAACAGCCGCTTCTGTGGCCTTCCATGTGGAAGACGTATCTGTGGATGTCGCCTTGGTGGACGGATCATAACCCGCAACTCCCTTATCCACGGATGCCACGGAACCGCTGCCGAGGGCTACGCCGCCCGCTTTCTGCACGTTTGCGTTATGTCCGATGGACACGGCATTCTCTACACTTGTCGTAATTACACTGTTCCCGGAACCGAGGATAACACTGCCGTTTGCCCCGGCAAGCTTGCGCTTATTGCCCAGCACGAGGGCGTCATCCGTATTCTCTATTTCATTTTCAGAACCAATGACAGATACGTGATTGACATTAGTAGCGGCATTCTTGAAACCAGTAATAGAGTTATAGGTACTTGGCCTACGGCTGGTACCGGTCACGGTGTTGTTAACGCCAATCATAGCCGTGCGTAATGTATAGTCCGCTCTGTTGCCACCACCAAAAGCCATAGTAGAGCCACCTCCGTTGGACTCTTTAATAACACGACGTAAATTTTGAGCCAATGCTTCAGGAGAATTACCGCCACTAGTCGGAGCAGAGTAAATATCTTCTACAGAGTTTGTAATTTCATTACCGGCACCATAAATTAAAGAACCATTGGAATTAAATGTACGGTTAGCAACACCAACGATACTATTAGCGATACCAGAATAATTACTAGATGCTGTTTTAGATTCGATGGAGTTCAAGGAACCGGTGATCGTAGCACCAAAATTTTGAGCTGAATTAGGACGGAACCCACCGCCATCATAAGCGCCGGTAATAGCGGAATAAGCGCCATTAACAACACCAAAGGCGGCGTTATTCCAGCTGTTAGTTCCAACTGTTGTCGCATTAACAACTACATTATTACTACGCATATTAGCTATATCACTAGTATCAACAGTGGTATCATAAAGTTTACCTTTAAAATTATGAGTACCAACCATAACACTGCCGGAACGCGCATAAGCATTTTGCCCGATAGCTACACCGGTAACTACTTTATCAGGATTAGCAGGAATAAATGGTGACTGCAACCCAAGAAATCCAGATCCCGTAAATGTAGTTTGTCCGAAGTTGAAATTTTTTTCTTGTACACCGGCCATGTTTTCTGAAAATGCATTCTGTCCAATGGCAATACCGCCGCCCTGATTGACATAATTATTGATATGAGCATTATTGCCTACAGCAATATCACCGCGTGAAGGACGTACCGTACCGTTGGAGTAGTCAATATGAGCATCTTTGCCAACAGCTACATTTTCTGCTTCCGGCGCACTGCTGCCTGTACCATATGCCACCCCGTTCCCAGAACCTGTCGCCGTATCCGCCGCATCAGCCGCATAACCGCCCATGAGGACTCCCATCCCCACAGCTGCCGCCAGAGCGGCTTTCACCGCTTTTCCCGAAGCGCTTTTCGTGTGGCTCCTTGCCACTTCAGAAGTGACTACATAGGCATGTTTTGCCTTACTCCATACAATCTTGTAAATTTTATTCATGCTACACTCTCCCTTGTTGCAGCTAACCAAAAACAGACGACACTTAGGTCATCTTAAGCTATCGTTTTATTATAGCACGTTTATTACAAACAACGAAGTAAAAAATGAAAATCGGCTCTCGTTTTTCAGAAGCCGGCAAAATACCGGCAGAGAAGGGACTTTCATTCTAACCTTTCACATCACTTCCTCATCACGGCAGCAGATCCTTCACATTCGTTCAGGATGACGTTTACCGATAGCTCCGTTATGACGCCTTGCCGTCCGTCATCATTTAGAACAGGGGCAGAAAAAGAATCTTCATTCTATTCTTTTGCGTCATTCCCCCAAGCCAGTATCCTCCGTCCGGCTTCGCCGGCCACCTCCTTATAAACAAGGAGGCTTGCCCAATCCCTATTCTTCCCGTTAGAATCCCTTTCCTTAACACTGTAGCAAATCCTTTGTTGGCGCTTTGAATGACGCCTTACCGTCTGCCGTCATTCAGAACGGTGGTAAGAATGCTTTTCGGGAAAGACGGGAAACGGAATGATGGCACAGAGTGAAGAATCTATTGCACTGATGACATCTTACCGGTTTCCTCACCACGGGTATAGATTCTTCGCTATCGCTCAGAATGACGCTTTGCGGAAAAGCAGCACTTCTCTTGATAAACGGCTGCCGGATAAAAGGGAACATCCCGCGAATTATACAGCATTCATCAATACACCATTTTAAGCCTAATGCAAAAAATCTGCCGCTTTTTTCCTGCGGCAGATTTTTTCTGCGTTTACCTCTTAATTTCCACACGATACTTTTTCAGCTTGCCTCCATAGACAGGAAAGAAACTGAATTCGCCGTAATCCTTTACAGGCTCCGCATTTTTCAGCAGTTCCATATCGGCATCGGAAATCACAAAATCAATATCCCCATTTTCTTTCATATGCTCCGGATCTGCCGTTTTCGGCAGCACCACCGTACCCAGCTGCCAATCATAACGGATGCAGAGCTGAGGAATCGTGACCCCGTATTTCTCCGCCATTTCCGCAAGGCATCCATCTTTCAGCGCTTCGCCATGGGCCACGGGAGAGTAGGCTTCCACTATGATATCCCTCTTCCGGCAGTAATCAATCAAATCCAATGGACTGTTTCCTACATGGCAGAGAATCTGGTTCACCATGGGTTTCACACGGCAGCCGGCAAAAATATTTTCAAGATCTCCCTCCAGGAAATTGGAAACGCCGATTGCCCGCAGTTTCCCGGCTTCCAAAGCATCTTCAAGTGCACGCCATACTTCCCTGTTCTCTTTATAGTAGCGGTCCTCCGACTGGTTCACCTCCACCCAGGGCTGGGGCGAATGAATAATCATCATGTCCAGATAAGCAAGTCCCATCGTTTCCAGTGTCTTATCGATGGATTCCATGGCGGACGCATAGCTTTTATTTTCAGCCGCTACTTTGGACGTGACAAAGATATCCTTCCTGTCAATGCCGCAGGTGCGGATTCCTTCTCCGACACCGCGTTCATTGCCGTACGCCTGTGCCGTATCAATATGGCGGTATCCGATATCCACCGCCGCCCGCACAGCCTCCGCCGCCTTGTCGTCATCAATAAACCAGGTACCCAGTGCCAGTTTCGGAATGGCTACGCCGTTATGCAACGTATAACTTTCCTCAAAAATCATAATTGCCTCCTCTATAAACTGTTGCCTGTACAGAATAACAAGTATCAGAATAAATCACTTTGCGATGAAACAGCCGATTTGATTAAATATAGCATGCCTTCATGTTTTTATAACCTTTTGCAGTTCAGAAACATCATCAAAAGGCCCATACAGGTCTTCCTCTTTTTCTGCCGCTTCCATGGCCGCATAGGAATCGGATTCGGTTCACTGTGCCATATTTCCTTTCGCCATGACAATTCTTTTTTCCGTGCTTACGCTTCAGAATCATTATATCCAAGCGCCAATCAAGCTACAAGTACATTGCACATATTTTTCTCCTAAAAACGGTTCCCCAAGGAAACTTCATCGGCGTACTTCATCGTCTCATCTTTGCATATTTCCCTATATAAAGATAAAATATAAAATCATAACACAAAGAAAGGACGGATTCGTGAAAAGGATTTTATTTCTGGTTCCCCGCATGAACATCGGCGGTGCGGAAACCTATGTATATACCGCAGCAAAAGAACTCCGTGCCCGGGGCTATGAAGTTTTTCTCGCTTCCGGCGGCGGACGTCTGGCGGATGAACTGAAAACGGCAGGCATCAGGACATTTTTTGTCCCGATCCGGCAGAGCAGGTTCTTATCCGTCTGGCGCATTTCATCCATCGTGAAGAAATACCATATAGACATCATTCATGCCAACTCGGGAGCTGCGGGCATCATCGCGGCAAGAGTAAAAAGGAATACGTCTGTCCCCGTGGTATACACGGCACACGGCATTTTGGGAAACATGGAAAAAGAATATGTCATTGACCAATTGGATCAAATCATCTGCGTCAGTGAATACGTCAGGCGGGACTCTCTGGCACGCGGCCTCCATGAAAATCATCTCCTCGTCCGTTACAGCGGCATCGACACGGAACGTTTCACCGCAAATGAAGAAGAGCGGATCCGGCTGCGAAAAGAGTTCGGTTTCGATGAGGATACCCTCGTTCTTGCCATCGTATCCCGCATAAAAAATTTGGAACATAAAGGCCACGGACATCTTCTCTCCTTACTGGACAAGTATGGCCGTAAAGAAAACTGGAAGCTCCTTGTCATCGGAAAAGGGAAGGGGCTCCCTCTGCTGAAAACGAAAATACGCGCCATGCACTTATCCGATAAAGTTCTCTGCCTCGGACACCGGACCGATGTGGAACACTTGCTGAACGCCGCAGACCTGACTGTCCTTCCTTCCCGCTTTGAAACGTTCGGTCTTGTTCTGGCGGAGGGCATGGCTATGGGAAAACCGGCTATCGCTTTTTCCGTAGGCGGCACGCCGGAAATCGTGAAAAACGGGGAAACAGGATTTCTCGTGGAAAAAGACAATGAAAAAGAGCTGTATGAATGTATCAAACAGCTCGACAGCGACCGATCTCTTCTTAAACAATTTTCAGAAAACGGTATCCGATGGGTACGCTCCCGTTTCACCAACCGCCGGATGGTCGATGATTTGGAAGTCATCTATCACAAGTTGTCTCCTTAATTATTTCCTGAAGGTCTTTTTAAAACGCCGTTCCAACTGGCGGAGCCAGATAAAAATCAGATGGATACGGCTCACCTTTAATTTAAATTCCCACATCGGCTGCCTGGCAGGAATCGGAATGCGGGGCAGAGCAAGCAGATCCTGTGTCCACAACGGGACATCATAGAAAATCGCCAGCCCCAGTTTATACCCGCACTTCTCCGCCTCCTGCATGACCTTTTTGTCAAAATCTCCGTAAGGATAGCAGAGACACTCCACCGGTTTCCCATTAAGATTTTCAAAAAAACGTTTGCTTCCTGACAGCTCATCATGAAGACGATCCGCATCGCAGCGGCTCAGAAACGGGTGATCCATGGTATGGGAACCGACATAATGCCCTTCATCCCGCCACAGGGCCAATTCACTTTCATTCATTGTCCGCGTCGGCGCTTTCCCGAAATTTTCCCATTTGTTCTCCCTGCCGATCCAATTGGCAATAGGAAACACATTTCCCACATGGCGGTATTTTTTCAAAATCGGTAAGGCTGCGGAAAAATTATCTTCATAACCATCATCAAAAGTAAGGACCACCGGTTTCTTCGGCAGCCGTTTTCCATGAAGAAAATGCGCCTGCAGCTCCTCCACCGTGATGCTGTGAAATCCGTTTTCTTCCAAGTATCTCATCTGTTCTTCAAACTTCTCCCCCGGCAGCGCATTCCGATCCCCCGGGACAGAAGCAATGCGGTGGTACATTAAAATAGGTACGCGGTCATAAAAATGGTAATATGTGTATAATAAAGCGGAAAAGATTATAATAGAAACGTACAGCATAAATAAACTCCTTAATTTATTTTAACCATTGTATCACATATATTTTTTCCTGATCAGAGGATTTCATGAAAACATTTTTAGTTTATAATACCTCTTATTTCGGAGACACTATCCTGACAGACGCACTGTGCAGGAATCTGAAACGGCTGTATCCGGAAAGCCGTCTGGTTTTCATATCCAACAAACCGTTCGCCGATATCTCCCGATACATGGACGGTGTCGATGAAGTCTGGCCTTATGACAAATGGAGCGTCCATAAGGGGCTTGCCGGATGGTACAGATTTTATAAAGAACATAAAAATCAATATGTTTTTGATGCCGCTTTTATCATTTACGGCAATGAGCGGGGTATTTTATTGTCCAAATTTTTAGGCGCAAAAAAAATATACGCAGACAACCGGCACGCAATTGTCCGACTGCTCCTTTCCAACGGAAAAATCAATTACGGAAAATGGATCCATGTGCAGGACCGGCACGCCTATCTGGCGGAACTGTATGCGAGAAAACCCATGGAAAGCATGAAAATCAGGTACAATGTCCCTGATGAAGCTTTTGCATACATCAATGAACAGCTTTTAAAGGGAATCACCAAACCAATCATTGCATTGAATCCGGTCACCAAGCGAAAAGAAAAAGATTTGAAACCGGACACACTCCTTGCACTGGCACAAAAAATAAAAGACGCAGGGATGATTCCCGCCATGATCGGTGCAGGAAAAGATTGTGAATCGTATTATGAAAATCTTCCGCCTGCTGGCAGACAGGTGCTGCTGAACCTGGTAAATAAAACCACCATTCCCCAACTGGGAGCTCTGCTGAAAAGCTGTGCCGTCCTTATCAGCGCCGACACCGGTACTGCCCACTTTGCTCTCGCCTTAGACGTTCCCGTGGTAGATGTTTTTTACCTGAATGATGAATCCAATCTCGCCGCCTGGGGACCGAAGACATTCTACCGCCACCGCCTGATTGCCCGCGGCGGAGATTTCAGCGCTGAAAACATTTGGAAAAATGCGCAGGATCTGATAGAAGAAAACTCTTCCCTGTAACCTTGTATATTTCCGGTTCGTATCAGGAAAGGATATTGATATGTTCTCACGGTATTTCACGGATAGCCATTCTATAAAAACGCTCCCGTCTTATCTTTTGTCTTCTTTTATTTTCATAAGCGTCATCTTTTTACTTTTCCATATTTCCGGATTTGAACGTGTTTTCGAATGGAATAAGAGTCTGCGTGATGCGGCCACAGGTTTTGCCGTCTTCAGCCTTATTACATATACACTGAGAGAAAAACTGTATTCCCCCTTGTGGTGCTTATCCCTGTTTCCTTATCTAACGCAGCTTGTAATTTACGCCTATGTACTCATTCATGCCAATATGTCCTGGACGATTGACTACGACTTGATCCACCCCTATTTCCTGCTTTTCGTTTACGAATCAATCCTCACAGCATGCTTCTTCGCCTTCTCACAAAATCAGCCCCAAAAATGGCGCTTTTCCATTTCTGTCCTTTATGGAATTATCGTCGCGGCAAGCCTTCTGTTTGCTGCTATATATCTGGGATACTACCTCCTATACAATGACACGATACGCGCGGAAAATATGCTGCCCATCCTGCAGACCAACAAAAAAGAAGCGTTTGAATTTATTTCAGACCGCATCGGACTGCCCGTCCTGTTTTCTTCCCTTATCTTTTTTGTGCTGCTCTTACCGGCCTCTTTCTTCTGCTGCCATAAAGCCATTTCCGTCGGCCGGGATCGTTACAGTAAAATGCGTATCCTATGGATAGGCATGATTTGCATTCTGTCTATCATCAGCATCCATAAATATATCCCGTCCCTTTTTCCTATTTCACAAACTTATGGCGCTTTCCACTATATACATGAAATGCGGCGGATCAGCCAAAAGCATGAACAAAATATAAGCCGGTTCCGTATATATACCCCCGTCAGCGAAGCCATGCCGCAAAAATTACCGGGTACCGTCATTGTCGTCATCGGAGAAAGCGCCACCCGTGACCGGATGAAAGCCTTTACCCCGTCTTATCCGTCTGAAACAACCCCATGGCTCTCAGAAATGAAAGAAACACCTTATTTTTACCTCATGGATAAAACATATTCCTGCTTTCCCGTCACTGTTCCCGCGCTTTCCATGTTCCTTTACGGGCGAAACCAATATGACCACCGGAACATAGATGACGTAGCCAATATCATAGATGTGGCACACCTTTCCGGCTATAAAACATGGTGGATGAGCAACCAGGGCAAAATGAGCGGTGAAGACAGTCCCATCGATTTCGTCGCGCAAAACTGTGATACGGAACAACGGACACCATTTCCGCTGGGCGACGATTATCAGCTGCTCGATTTTGTAAAGCAGCTTCCCAAAAACGAAAATAACTTTGTCATTATCCATCTTATGGGCAGCCATATCAGGTACAGCGACCGCACCCCGCCGGATTTTAAAGGAATCGACAACCCGAAGCACGATAAACGGACCAACCAGTATGACACCACGCTGCTCTATACGGATCATCTCCTCCGTGATATCTATACGTATGCCAAAGATCATTTGAATCTGCAGGTCATGATGTACTGCTCCGACCACGGGGAAAACATGGAACGAAGCCATGTCGCCAGCAAAAATATGACTTATGATATGGTTCGGATTCCCTTCTTCATTTATCTTTCTCCCGCTTACACACAGCTCTACCCGGATACGGCACAAGCCTTGCGCCAAAACGAACACAAAGTATTCACCAATGACCTGATGTATGACACCATCAGCGGAATCCTGCACCTGCCAAACACAGACTATGAACCGAAATTTGATTTAAGCAGCAGTGCATATGATCTGAAACCGGCAGACGCAAGAACGAAGTATGGAGAATGGACCATCCTTGATGATCCGGATTACAAGTAAGTAATCCAGGCATGACAAAAACCGTTACAGTTTCTCCAAAAGGAGCTGTAACGGTTTTTTACAACAAATTCACACTCTTTTCTCCTCCGAGTGCAGCGTATCCCATCTTTCAAAAAGCAGTGTAATGCCAAATGCAAGATAATACAATCTGCCAAACGATGTGGAAGAAAATGTTTCATCCAAAAGCCCGTTAAGAACAAAAGCAAGAAAAACTGCCAGCATGCACCAGCTGAATGGATTCAAAGCATATATACGTATCCTTTTCCAGAAATACATCCCCATAAGAATCAGATATGCATTATAACCCAGAAAAGCAAGAATCCCTCCGGTTGATAAAAAAATCAGCCACGTATTATGGGCATGCACATTTTTTTTAAACTCCCTGCTTCCCTCCAGTTGATATTTATGGTCATAAGCATTCTTCCATCCATTCAGTCCCACTCCGGCCAATTTATGGTCCTCCCACATATGGTAACTGCTCTTCCATATAAACGGTCGGTCTGCCCCTTGCATCCGATATGGATCATGTATCCCAAACCGGAGGGAACACAGCAAAGCAAGTACGACCAGCAGACCTGCCCCCATCCCTAAGAGCCGCCGCCTGGTTTTCCCCATTGCAATTTGATTTCTAAACAGGAAAATCAGCACAGTAATAAAAATCGCTATGGATAAAGCTCCCATGGCACCTCTTGTTTGCGTCAGGACCAATGTAACTGCCTCCAGCACTAAAAGTACCGACATTACAGCCAGATGAAAAATATTATCACGATAATAGCAGATAAAAGCAATAGTGAGTGGAATAAAGACATCCATCATAATACCCACGTGGGGCGGTGATGTATAAAAGCTGTCCAGGCGCTCCATGTGTTTGGCAGCATACTCATATATCCCATATCCGCATATTGCATACCCAATCGTAACAAATGTATAGCATACAGTTTTTCTGATATCATGCTCCCAGCCGATGTATAAAATCATAAATAAAGGCAGCGGAATCATAACATAAGACAGAAAACTATATGATCCGCCATACATATTTCCAGTATTGTCCAAATGAAACAGCGTGGAAATAAACAGGCAGGCATAAAATACAGCGAACGCCCATAGAATATTTTTATGAAGTGTAACCTTGGGAATCGCATGATTTTTCAGTGCATAAGCAATTACAAACAGAGTAAATGCGATCATACTGATAGACATTCCCGTATTAATATAATGGTAAGCCGTAGCCCCCCATACGACAACAGCCGCTGCCAACCGACTGCCCCGATTTATATTCAAAAATTTCATGAATCCCGCTCCTAATAGTTTTTATCGGGCAGCCATAAATTTCCACTGCCGCATTTTATATTGTAATGAAACTGCCATTTTACGGACATATCCGCAAAGCTGCAACAAAATCGTACATTCACTTACAATCAGATACCGCTGAAAAGAAAAAAGAAACGGCAACGATACATCTCTATGCATAAAGATATATGATTCCAACTCCCTGTAATCCAAATCCGGCAATTCCCGCGTATTGAAATCCGCCACAAAAGTCTTTACAGCGCACTTCAGTGCCTGAATGCAGCAAATCTTCTTCTCCGACAATGCATGTAAATCCGCAATCCGTTCATGTTCACGCCACGCCAGAAACCTTCCATATTTCAATTGTATAAAATCCTTTATATTTTTCCCCCTCATAAGACTGTTTTCATTTTCATAACTGTAACGATATAAAGATACCGGAGTCAGATAAGCACTTCCCGCCTTAAAAAAAACGGTAGCACTCACATACATATCTTCCACCAGCCGCCCTGCCGGAAATATCAGATCATTCCATAGATAACGCTTATATAATTTCCCATGGGCAAAATTCGGCAATTCATCAAGAAGGATCCCTCTCCGGATTTTCGATAAATTATCCGTCTCTTTCCATCCGGAAGACCTGCAATCCTCGCTTCCATCAGCATAGATAATACTGAAACCCGCCATGATGATATCATAAGTCCCTGATTTTGAAAAAAATATCATTTTCTCTAAAGCATCTTCCACGATAAAATCATCAGAATCAAGAAAATATATCCACTCACCTTTACAGATTTTTATACCTGCATTTCGGGCAGCGCTAAGTCCCTGATTTTCCTGATGGATGACATGAATCCTGCCATCTTTTTCCGCATAGGAGTCACATATCTGCCCGCATGCATCAGGCGAGCCGTCATCAACCAGGATCATTTCCCAGTTGGAATATGTCTGGTTCAGCACGCTGTCAATACATCTATGTATAAATTTTTCAGTTTTATATACCGGCACGATGACCGACACCAACGGAGCATATCCCATAGGTTTTATCCCCTTATTCCGCCTTTCAAGCGTTTCAGCACATTGCCGCCGATTTCCATATTCAGGTACGCATAGCAGTATGCATTTAAAATGAAGACAATTCCAAGCATCACCATGCCTGATGTGGTAAGCATCGCTTTACCCGGATCCGGATCAAACCCGAAGACCGATGACAAGGGTGTCCATATCCAGCGAAGGAATGTGGTGAAGCGGTCAATCGCTCCGGTAAGGGCATCGGCAATGCCGAGAACATAAATGGAAAATATGATTTTATAAGACATTTCAAGTATATATGCAAGAATCGTAAGGCAAAGCGTTTTCCCGTAGGACATTTTATGAAGAAATCCATAGCCCATGGCCATGCCGAGAGCACCCGCATAAAAGGCTGTCGTCAGTCCAATTTCAGGCCCTCCGATCATGGTAACAAGAATAACTACGCCCGCCGATGTGCCGAATCCCCACTTCATCCCGTGGAAATCGCAAATGACGGCAATCGGAATGGGGGACGCGGTCATAGTGACGAACACAAGAAACGGCGCTAAAAGTTTCAGCAGCACCAGGAGTGACGCAATGGCCGCCGCTGCCGCCGCTTCTGTCAGATATTTTGCTTTTCTCACTGATTCGTTCAATCTGTATCCTTTCTAAAAGAAGCCGCCAATGCTTCTTTCTCCTGTTTTGTTTTCCGTTTCAAATAGAATTCACAAGACCGGGCATCATGACCGTTGTTCCATTCCCTGTACCACACAAGGCAGACAGGCAGCCGGCCTTTTATATACTTCGCGCCCTTCCCCGCATTATGGACAGCCACCCGTTTTTCCGGATCATCTACGGTAAATCCCGTGTAGAGTGTGCCGTCTTGGCAGCGCACCATGTAAGTAAAATATTTCTTTTCCATCTCTTTCTCTTAGCCGCAGGCAGCAAAAGGGCACCGGACTGTTTACATTTAAGTGTATGGTCTCCGCATGGTCACACATGCCGCCGACCCCGTCTCCAGACTGCTGTTTTATTACCCCTCTATTGTATACAAACAATAAAAGAAATGCCAGCTGCATTGATAGCAGCTGGCATTTCTTTTTTATTTCCACGTTTTTTCATGTCATTCCGATAACAGATTATTCACTGACATAGTGAGGAAATTGGTAGACTCTCACCAGCGTAATAGATTCTTCACTCCGTGTCACTGTTCCGTTTTCCGTCTTTCCCACAAAGCATCCTTACCCCCGTTCTGAATGACGGGATACGGTAAGGCATCATAATGCCGGAGGGACGCTAAGTATCATAATGACAGAGAACATTAAACGTCATTCTGAGCGCCAGCGAAGAATCTGTTACTGTGGTGAGGAAAACGATAAGCTGTCACCAGCGTAATAGATTCTTCACTTTGTGTCCTATTGCTGCTTCCCTTTAATAAAAAGTGCAGCAGGGGAAATGTTGCATTTCTCTTTGCTGCACTTATATGGTACTAATACACAAACCAGTATCAGACAGGTGAAAAACCGACGGCCGGAGGCTCAGTACCATTCATTGATCCAGTTTTTTTCAGAGGGAAGCATGTTCTCCGCCGTTTCAAGAACTTTTTCACGCTCCGCACCTTCCAGCCATTCGATGCGCCCCAGATCCGACAACTCTCTCAAAGACAGCGCTCCAAAGAAAAGCTGGGCGAGGGCGCCTGCGGTCATGGTGAAATCCGGTTCGGGAATTTTATTTCCCAATTTCACGCCGGAAATATCTTCGATATGAAGCTTCAGTGTGTAAAATACATCATATTTCACGGCATAAATTCTTCCTTCCTTGGCGGAAAGGACGTAAATTCCGCTGTTTTCGGGAAGGAATTCGTCCACCAGCTGGAAAGACAGGAAGCCTTTCATCTCTCGGCAGGGAAGTCCGTCAAATGCCATGACCGGATCTGTGACGCGTCCCATCATGGTCGGAAAAGAGGCATTATGTATATAGGTATGCTCCGCGCCATTCTGCCAGTAGAAAAATGCCCTGTCATCAAAAGGTTCATACCACACGCATTCATCCACAGAACCGCGGTGTCCAGCCATGTAAGCATAGAGTCCTTTCCGTCCTGCATCGGAGACGTACGCCATTTCCGACACGATGAGTTTCCTTCCGTCCAGATGGTAGAAAATATATCCGGCCGCACCATCCAGGTCATTGACGACAGCGATGTAACCGCCGTCACAGAACTGGGCACTGATGTGCTTTTGCCATGACTCCTCATCACGAAAAGCCCAGCCATTCCGCCCTTTCACATACCTGTCATAAACAGAGGCAAGAGTTTTCCATTCCTCTATCGAAGTGATGCTCCCTGCGGACTGCGCCCGCTTACTTAAGAAACTTAAATGCTCAGGTGCGGCGCTTCGTTTCCACTGGTGCGCATAAAATGAAAATCCCATAGGATAGTAATACGATGCCGCCGAGGGCATAAGAATGACAGCGCCCTTATTTTCCATCCGCGCCATATGGAACGCGCCGCGGATCAGTTCAGTCGCAAGCCCCTTCCCTCTTGCAGCAGGATGGGTGGCTACCCCGACAAGGTAATCCACCGGCATCTTTGCGCCGCGGACACATATTTCATAAGGGCGGCGGTGAAGACTGCACGCTATTTTCTCTGCTTCTTCTCCCGCCAGTACATCTTCCGGGCGGTAGAGCTCCCTGAAATACCAGCGGAACCACGGGTCGTCCTCTCTTTCAAAACAGTACGACCAAAGCGCGCGTATATCCTTTTCATCCGTCCGACTGCATTTACGTATTTTCATAACCGCCTCAGAAACAACCGCCGTCTTTTACGACGACATCATACTTTTCCGCGAAATGATCAGGATTGTATTCCATTTTTGCCTGACGCAGGCCAGGCAGCCCCATGTCTTCTTCACGGTTTACAAATTCTGTTTCCGCAAATTCATGCATCAGGAAATCGCGGTTAATCGCCTGATACAGCCCGCGGATATTCGGATTTGCCTTTTCAAAGAAAATATGCGCCACCCGGGGGTTGACCAAATCTCCGTTCGTAAAGGCCTCTACCTTTCCATAAATGCGGATAATAGCGCCTTTTAATTTCAAAGCGTCCCAATTGACAAAACACCGCTGCAGCGCTTCTTTTTCTTCCGCAATGTCTCCATGCCGTTCAAACCAGTCTTCAATCCCCTGCCATGCGTCTTCCCTGTTTTCCGACGTGATGGACTCATATGTATAATCACCGTACTGGCGGAGAAAAGCGTTCAGATGATTTTTCTTCATCCGGAGTTTCTTTCCCGATAAATTGATCATGTCTGCCGTACGGTACACATACTCCCAATTATCCCGATCCGCAGTGAATTCATACCGGTTCGGGCAATGGGCTTTGATCTGTTCCAGCACCCAGGGTGAAGCAGCCTTAATGATAAACGGTTTTCCCTCGCGCTCCAGGCATTCATGGATAATCTCCATGCCGCGGCCGAAAGACGCCCCTTCACCGGCAAAAGGGGGCATAAAAAACGTATTCTCCCCTTCCCCCGCACGGACGAATAAGATATTCTCCTCTACCGCCCACTGCGTATGGTACGCTTCCTGCCATAAAAAAAGTGTATTGAATGAACAGTCGATCCCCTCATAATGATGGACATGAAAAAAGCTGTCGATATACTCTCTTTTTTCAATTGTAAACGGTTTGAAGTCTATGATGAACATCTCCTTAAAAAATAACAGCTATATTGTAAATATTCTATCCTTTTTTATGCCTTTTGGCAAAAGCCGGAACGGACCTTCTAAGCCACAACATGGCATGCCGCTGAAATCAGAAGACAGATAAACACCGGCTCCGTCAATTTTCCGGTGCAAGAAAATAAATCTGCCGCAAAAGCAGTAAACAAAATTTTTTACAAAAATAAAGAAATTCTTTCCCCCTCTCATTTAAGCCTCTTTCTTGATAATGAGAAAACCGATATTATCAGAAACAGCAGATCTGGCTTTTTCTAATTTCCCATAAAATCAGGTTTCACCGCGGCGAACATGATTTCCCCAAAACTTCATTCGCTGCGTTTTTCTTTCGATAAAAATTACACTTATTCACATTATTCACAAACTTATTCACAACTATTCACATCATGTGGATAAAAACAATCTGTTTTTTCTCTTTTCGCGATAAATCAAAGCTTTTTTCCGCCTGTCCATCCCAGACAGACACACGAACTGTGCATAACTGTGCATAACCGTTTTGCCATTCTGTAAATGAGAATGGCAAATATTCCGTATTTATCGTATATCTTTCTCACTTTCACTCTCACCGGATACCCCTGATATGCATGTGAATAACTTTCTCTCCATCTGTCCCCCTTTCCTCCAATCATCCAGTTTTCTTCCCCTCTTGACAACGAATACGTGCAAAATAGAAAGAAAAAAAGCGAATAAAAGAATTCATTTCAAATCACCCCTTTATTTGTCCGCCTGCTGTGTACATAAAAAATAAAAACTTTCTAAAGGAAAAAATGATTTCCTTCCGTTCCGACATCGGCAGAAATGAAAATCATTTTCCCGTTTTGTCTCTTTCATTCCATTTTATTTGCAAACTCCCATTTCTGCCTTTTTTGTGCTAAAATATGACATGTACACGCGTCCATAGCTCAGCTGGATAGAGCAGCGGTTTCCTAAACCGTGTGTCGGGGGTTCAAATCCCTTTGGGCGCACCAGAAATGCACAGCTGCCAAAAGGCGGCTTTTTTTATTTGCCTTCAAAATGTATTTCCTATCGGGGTAAAATCCTCTTTTTCGACCCATGTCGCCGTCTGTGGAGTCTTTCAGAGAAAAAATGATATAATATATATGGTAAATACTTTATAAATACTTTTTTACGGGGAGACAAATCATGGATACGGTACATATCAATTTAGGAAATGATTCTTATGATGTGATAATCGACTCAGGCATCATCGGCCGCCTGGGAAAAGAAACCGCCCCCCTGTCGGGTCACGGGCGCGCAGTCATTATCACGGAAGAAGGAATTGACGAACTGTATGGCCAGGATTTGAAGCGCCAGCTGGAAAAAGAGAACCTGAACGTACAGCAGATCGTTCTGTCTTCGAGCGAAAAGAGCCGAAGCCTTTCTGTCGTGAGCCGTGTATGCGAGGCGCTGGCAGACTTCGGGTTCTGTGCAGGAGATCTGCTCATCGGCCTTGGCGGACGTGTCGTCGGCGATGTGACAGGCTTTGTTGCAGCAACTTACCGGAGAGGGACTCCCTACGTGCAGGTGCCCACTTCTCTCCTGGCACAGATCGGCAGCGCCATCGGAGGGAAAATCTCCATCGATATCAATGGAAGAAAAAATCTCATCGGTACATTCTACCAGCCCAAAGCCGTGTATGTAGATCCTGCCATGGTCCGCACGCTGCCTGCCCGTTTCTTCCATAACGGCCTCGGCGAAGCGATTAAAATCGGCTGCGTGGCAGACAAGGACCTCTTTGAAATATTTGAAAAAGCCGCCTCTGACCAGGATATCCTTCGTGTTCTTCCGGAAATCATCCACCGCTGCATTACCATCAAGGCACACTATGTGGAAATCGATCCCGAAGACAAAGGCGAGCGCCGTATCCTTGATTTCGGCCACACACTGGGCGGCGCGGCAGAGAGATACTACCGTTTCAATGATCTCCGCCTGACCCACGGTGAAGCGACGGCGGCCGGCATGTACATGATCACGAGCGCTTCTGAAATTCTGGGACTCACCAAGCGGGGTACAGCGGAACGGATCAAGTACGTCCTCCAGTCTATCGGCCTTCCCACCAATCTTGACGTCCCCCGTGATATTCTTGTCTCCCTTCTGGAACATGGAAAAAATGTAAAAGATGAAAAAATAGAAACACCCCTCGTTCTGGAAATTGGAAAAGGATATATTTATACGGGAGAAATTGAAACCTTAAAAAAATATATACAAATGGAATAATTGCAAACCTTCGAAAGAAATACCGGGAGTAAAAATAAACTTCCGGTATTTTTTTCGCCCTGTTTCTCATAACCTGTAAAACCTGTTCTCCATGGGGTGCTATGCTATAATGCAGACAATAAAACAATCTGCCTGAAAAGTATACTATTTTAAACCGGAAACAGGAGTATAAAAATGGATTTCAGCAAAATAACAGCGGCCGTTATCGGCCTGGGTCTAATGGGCGGTTCCTTTGCCATGAGACTGAAGGAACTCGGAGCGGCAGTAATCGGCATCAATCGGACATTATCGACGGCAGAGGCCGCCCTTCGGCAGGGCATAGTGGATTCCATCGATATCAGTGACCTGAAACACGCGGACATTGTTATATTCTGCACACCTGCCAAAGCGACACTCGCCTTTGTGAAAGATCACCTGCCGGACTTCCGCTCCGACGCGATCATGACCGATATCGCCGGCGTAAAAGGAAACCTTGCCGATGATATCCGGCAAATACTGCCGCCCGGCATGGATTTCATTTCATCCCACCCTATGTGCGGACATGAAGGCCAAGGACTTTCCCGGGCGGATCCGGACATTTTCCGCGGAGCAAATTATATCCTTCTTCCCGATAAAACGAACCGCCCGGAGAGTGTGGAACTGCTCCGAAACATGGCGCTGGCTCTCGGCTGCCGCCATGTACCGTCAATCACACCGGAAGAACACGACCGCCACATCGCCTACACCAGCGACCTGACCCACGTCCTTGCGGCGGCGCTGATAAACAGCCCTTCCCTGAAAGAAGACACAAAGTACTTTACAGGCGGATCATTCCGTGATGAAACAAGAGTAGCAGATATCAACAGCACCCTTTGGACAGATTTATTCCTTGCCAATCGTGAAAATCTGCTTCTTGAAATCGACCGTTTCACAGAAAGCCTTTCTGAAATAAAAACAGCGCTGGACAAGGCAGATAAAAATAAACTTTATGAACTTCTTGAAAAAGCGGGAAAAAGAAAGCGGAGCCTGACAGCCGCCAATAAAATATGATCGGGCGCCGGCTGACAGCTTTCTGTAAGAGCCTCTGGAGAATACACACCCTTTAGGGGTATAAATGCGTCTTTGTAAATAAGGGACGATTCTCTATGTCCATGTCTTCCTCTTTGCTTCTTTATTTTTCTTTTCACTTTCTTCCCGTTCTTCTTAATCCTGAGCAGCAAAAAACAGCCAACCATTATTTTGAGGTGCCCCCAAAAAGTTAGACTTTTACTCCAGCGAGAAATCTCTGGAGTCTTTTTATGCGATTAACATATATTTTCTGTATTCAATTGGACTTCGGTAACCAAGGGACTCTTTGATACGCTTTTTGTTGTAATAGCGAATGTATTTATCTATGGCTTCTTTGAGCTCATCAAAGGTTTTGTAGACCTTTCCATAAAATATCTCCTGCTTCATAATTCCGAAAAAGTTCTCCATCGGAGAATTGTCATAGCAATTCCCTTTACGTGACATGCTCTGGAAGATTCGATTCTTCTTTAATTTATATCGGTAACCCTTCATCTGGTATGCCCAGCCTCGGTCTGAGTGGAATGTTCGTCTAAATCTGCAATCTCTTGTGGCTTCTATTGCTTCCTTCAAGGCAGTCATTATGCTTTGCGCGGAAGGATGATTTGCAATGCCATAGCTTAAAATCTCCAGATTCCACATATCCATGAATGGATCAAGGTAAAGCTTTTGAATCGTTACATGGCCTTTGTCATCTTGCTTATAACACTTAAATTCAGTCGTGTCTGTCGTTATTTTCTGATGAGGTACTTTGGTTTTGAAGCGTCTATGGATTCTGTTAGGGGCCATCTTTCCCACGACACCTTTATATGTGCTGAATTTACGGCTTTTCCTGGTAAAGGATGTGACCTGCATCCCATACTTCTGAACTATACGATGCACACGCTTCTTGTTGATAGGAATTCCTTGCTTTCTGAGTTCTCCATGTATGCGACGATAACCATAGTCTTTGTTTGCCTTCCGGATCTCTCTCATTTTCTGCAGGATTTCTGTATCAGGATCTCCACGCTCGAGTCTCTTCTGCCAGTACATATACGTAGCCTTTGGAAAACAAACGGCTGCGAGAATGTCCTTTAGTTTGAATTCTCCTCGGAGGCTGTGGACGATTCTCGCTGTTTTTCCAGAAGAGCTTCCTCTTCTAAACGCAGTCTCCTCACTTCTTTTAAAAACGCATTCTCGATTCAAAGATAAAGATTCTCCTCAGGGGATTAGCCATAGGGATGCTTTGTTAAAGACAAGCCTTAAACGGCAAAAAAACCACTCAAGAATCAAAAGGTTCTTGGGTGGTTTATCTTTTTACCTAATATGTCCCATAGTAATATGCTTCTTGGTTATTTTACTGAATCCAGATTTGGGTTCAGCTTTTTTATTACTTTCTATATACTTCCAATGAATGTAACTGTGAGCTAAATAAAATCGCCTGAATCATGCACAAATTCCCTTGCTATTCTGTGCCGTTGGAGGCATATATACAGTACGCCAAAACAAGGAGATTAAAACATGAAAATCAAATTTAATCTGCAAAGTAGCAATCGTAAGCATCTTGCAAAAGCTATTAGCGAAATTTTAGGAACAAAGGCTGTTTACCAAGGAGCACCGAAGTTTGAATACACAGTGGGTAAGTTTACAATTGAACGCAATGGAACCCTATGTTCTAACGAGGCAGAAGTTGGAGAAAGAATCAAAGATCTTCTGAAAGGACTAGAACAACGCGGATTTCATGCTGAATTCTCAGATGAATCCGAAGGCTTGACTATCAGCGTACCTAGAGAAGGATTCACTGATACAACCCTTAACAATTTACATCTGCTCGTTGCAAGCAAAGCCACACTTATCAAACATGCTCTAAAAGTAAAAACACTGGATATCATAGATGATGGCAATAGAATTTCCTTTCCCTGGCTTGCTTACATTCCTGAGCCAGAAGAGACGAAAGCAATTACTGTTTTTATTGCTGCCTTGTGCAGACTGGCAAAAAGACGTAAACGAATTCTTGCAAAGGATACACCTATCATTAATGAAAAATACGCTTTTCGCTGTTTTCTCTTGCAATTGGAGTTTATTGGCAAAGGGTACAAGGATATCAGGCATGAACTGCTAAAGCGTCTGAGTGGATCTTCGGCATTCCTCGATGGCGGGGGCAACACGATTACCGGCAAAAGCATTAAATGAACACAGTAAGAAACGCTATGTGGAAGAAGGGCAGTATCACAATCAATGGAGCCATCATTACCTATTGGATGAAACAGTATGAAACCGGCTCAAAATATGGAATAAATGCCGGACGTATTTCAAAACTAGAATTTCGGATAGACGGAATTTGCACTTTAAATTATAACCGGGGTTGGGATATTTACCCACAGGATAAGCCTAGTAAAAAGGCACTGTAGCTGGTTCTTGAAAAGTACAATTAAATATCTCAGCATACATTTGGAAGTGTCAGTACTGTCAGCTTTTTCTGACACTGTCAGTCGGCCAGAATCGGCATAAATACTGAGCTGGTAAGGAATGACTGACAGAACTCTGACGGTTCTTATTTTTACTGTCAGTACTGTCAGTTACGAGCAAGATGATACCCCTGTGATGAAAATGCAAAAAGAAGCCAAATAGTATGGCTCCCTTCTGTAAAATGGGGGAATCCCCCCTTGTGAATTTCGCGTTTTTGCACGTTTGAGGGGGCGGCGGTCATGGCCCAAAAGGCTGTAGAGATTTGATACCCCCACCTACCAATTCGCAATTGTGGGATTACCTGCACAATTAAATAAATTCAATTGGCCACTTTTTCTCATTTTATCTCCATATTTTTTTCTAACTTCTGCCATAAAGTCATTAACTGCATCAGGGTGGTTCTTTAGAAACCATTTTACATGATTTTTGATATATTGCTCTCTGATATTTGCATCATTTAAATCATTGGGAACTCGTTTCATCCTTTCATCGATACTATCAAATCCTAAAAATGGTTCTGCAAGTCTTTGATTGGTCATTTTTATATAATCAGGATTATTATCTATTCCAATCCCTCTACGTCCTGTTTGCTGACAAACTCTTAGTGCGGTTCCACTCCCGACAAAAGGATCCAGTACAATGTCTCCTTCATTTGATGATGCCAAAATCATTCGTTCATAAAGTCCTTCAGGTTTTTGTGTTGGATGTTGTTTTCTGTTCTTATTACAATAGTGCATATGTGAAAATTCCCAAACATTTCCTGGATTAGCACCACGCATATTATTGACAGCTCTATAATACTTTTGAGGCACACGTACACTATCCAAGTTAAAAATGAATTTTTTAGGATTTTTAGTAAAAAATAGGATGTCATCATGTCGTGGAGAAAAGCCTTTAGTTTTTCCAATTCCTTGTGTATAGTTCCATGTAATCCATGAATTAAATGAACATCCCAAATCTTGTTCAAGTATTTTATAAATATATGATATGTAACGCATTCCCATAAAAACATATATAGAACCATTATCAGTCAAAACACGTTTTGCTTGAGATAACCAATCTCTTGAAAATTGAATATATCCATCAAACTCTAATCTATCTTGTGTTTTACCATAATTTTTACTTAAATTATATGGTGGATCAGTTACGATTAAATCAATACTATTATCAGGTAATTTTTCCATTTCTGTAATAGCATCTCCACATATAGCACTTAATTTTTTATCCAATGGTTTTTCACAGCCTCTCTATAAAAATCATCTATAGTCCTACGAGAACTGTGAAGATACTTTTTGTCTAGTAGCTGACACATTTCCCAAGTTGTCCTATATTGGTAAGTAACATAATGAATATCTTTGATTTGTATTTGTCCTGTACCTAAGGCCGGATTATAGTTAATGTCTGCATCGCTAATAAACTTCAGATCGTAGGCATTGTAATCAACAACTTCCATAATGCCATCTACCAATCCAGTTTTTTGGTTGCGCTCAGAATAGACTCTATGCTTAATTGACAAAATAATAAACATAAAATCAGGATCCTTGACATAGGCGGTTCTTATACGTGAAAAAGAAGTAATATTAGGCCCTTTTCCACTATTAGGAATATCATTTGCTGTTGCTTTTACATCTATATTTCCTGTCAATACAGTTGATCCCTTACGAAACTGCAAAATAATATCTGCCATTCCTAACCGTTCTTGAGCTTCAACATTTATGAGGCTATAAATATTATTTCTATCATCTCTAATCCCAGCAAAAACTTCACCTGCCCAGGCCTCAATCATGGGCCCTGCAATTTTATTAATGTTTTCAAGTGGTAAGCCTAATTTTAAATTGGTATTCAATATAATTTTATTATCACCCACACTTTTCCTTTCATCAAGTATACTAGTGATTTGATGAATAACAAAAGATGAATCCTCTTTATAAGAGGACGACTCTATCGGTACTTTGAAAATTAAATCAGAATATTTCATAAAAATTTAAGCTCCTTAATTGGGTAATCCCAGAATGCCGCCCCATAAAAGTAACATTTCTCCATTACAAGGGGAGTGGTCTGGTGCTTGAAATAGGCGAATTTTAATATCATTATATAACATATTTTACCAAAGATAGATAATATTTATTATTAACGCTTAATATTAATCCAATAAAGTTGAACTCGAAAGAATTCATTTCTTAAAGCTAAAGAAAATTCAATGTCAAAGTGGCTATTGTTTAATTATATAACAATCAATAAACGTCGAATGTCTTTGTCAGTCAAAAGTTAAGAATGAAGCGAATTACCGTAAATAATAACTATTTCATTTTTGAAATAGTTGAGATATCTTAATAACCATCATTTTCATACCAGATTGGTTAGCTGTTCCCAATTGGCACATTAATTCTATCTTTAGCTACACAGACACCATTTTTTATCAGGTAACATTCTACATAATGTTTACCTGCAAAATCTGTATGCTCTAGTTGACATTTAGAATTGCTTTTTAGAATGTTACCGCGTATCATATGTCTGCTTATTGCTTCTTGTCCTACGTTTCTTATCTTCCACCAAATCTCATATGGTTGTAGACAATCAGTATCATCTATATAGAAATTTAGGTGCTTATTATGCTTGAGTAAGCCCTTCCAATCACGCAGAAAAAACGGTCTCCAACCATCCTGGGTAACTTTACAATCAATATGAAGATAGTACCGGATATCCACAGGAACCAGTTGTTCTATAAACTGTTCTGAGCTTGAGACCTTATCATAATTTTCGTTAAGTGATGAATAGCGGGCAGATTTCGTTGGCACTCCTTTTATTTTTGGAAATTCCGCCCCTAATAAATTTCTTAACGCCTTATTCATGGCCTCTGAATCTGTCTCTTTTATATTTGACAAAGTCTCATATGCTTTGTCTGCTCTTTTTACAAATTCACCGTCATGAGAATTGTGTACTTGTTGATTACTCCCAACCGTCAACCAATACTTTTTATCAGGGTCTTCATGTTTGAGAAACTTATATAAAGATATTAAAATTTCAAGATAATCATCAATGCCAGAATCCGCAAAATTATCGTTCTCTTGAAAAAAGTTATATACCAAAGTATCGATGAGGAGTCCTCCCATTTTAAATCCTACAGAGTTCTTCCAGCTTCTTACAATATGACAAAAATCATAATAAATTCCCGCTGAGCTTAAATTACAGTTAGAGCATTCAGATTGTTCGCTTAAAGGATCAGTTATTTTCCAACTACCACCATCATGTGTATCAGGATACTTAAATTTATCATTTGATTGCTTAAAGCCAGGAACTAACTCCACTGTATATTTGTTAAAATCAATGACGACTACCTGACCATCGCCACTGATTTCCGTATTAGGATATCTTTCTAAAAGGACGGATTTTACGTCTTGAAGAAGAGCGGATTGTCCATTACTTTCGTAATTATCATATTGGTTAAATATGTCTGTTGGCATGTCAAAAATTAAATCTAGATCACTACTGCCAGATATAGCAGTTTTTCTTCCCACGGAGCCAACAATATACATATGTGATTCTGATTCTTCATTAAGCCCATAATAGTGATTGTTTAATTTTTTTGCTAAGTTTTTAGCTGTATTTTGCATATCATCCAAATTATTTAAATGAATATTTTTACAGAAAGTTTTGAAGTCTTTAGATAATGACATTCTCTAATAAAACCCTCCTTTTAAACTATTTGGGAGAAAATGGTCTATTTCTTCATCCGTATAAGTGTACTCGTTCTTTATGTTTAAAGCTTTACCAGCCTTCTCTACAGCTTCATCTGTCGTTGAAGGGGCCTCTAAGTAAAGCTGATTTAAACTATTAATAATTTTTTGGTATTCTGATGTTACTTGTTTTAATTCAACTCCCATATGCAATTCTGCTATGACGTGTAGAAGTTGATTTCTCACTATAATAAACTTGTTTGCCGCCACTCTGTGGTGATGTTCCATGTTTTTTGTGTCAAAAGTTTTTAAATAGGTACTCAGAAAGAAAGATGCAAAGGATATGATTGTTGTAATAACTTTTGTAATATACTCATCACAAAAAAAGATTGCTATAACGCCGCAAGATGTAAGACCAGAAAAAATAATATTAGCTAATTCAAAACGTTTGTACTCGGTTGCATAAATATCTGCCTGTTTTTCTTGTATTCTATGGGTCCATACAACACTTGCAAAGTTTTGACGTACTTCATCAAGTAGCTTTTGTGGTTTTTCCTCCATATGTTACCTCCAAATATTACAACTCTATCCCTCACCGCATAGAAGGCAGTCGAATATACCTGTAAAAAGTAATAAAAGCGAAGATAATAAGTTCCAAAACATCTAAATCAGGCAGACATCTAGTACTGCTTATAGCATCTTGAAATTCGTCAGAAAGTTCAATTAATACTCATTCGCTTTTCATACTATTTGCAAATTCACCTTAATCTTCGACGTATCATTAATCGTTTTCTGGTCATGACAACGCAGGCATTCTGACCGGATTAAATTCTCTACCGCTGCCTGACCATATTCATCTAGTGATAAATACATCTTAATAATATCTGTAAACTGGCTTTCCAGCTCCCATCTTCCTAACTGTTCTGTTTCCTGCTCAGATGGTTTAGGAGATGTGGCATCATCTGTACGCCCCAGCATATAATCCAATCGCTTATCAAATAAGTCCGTAATTTTAATCAGCATGGAAAAATCCGGTGTACGTTTTCCCGTTTCCCACATGGCCACAGTTCCTTTTGATACCCCAATCGTTTTAGCAAGGCTGACTTGTGTATAACCGTGTTCTTTTCGTTGCTGCCTTAATCTGTCTGCAAACATGGTAGCTCCTCCTTATAGATATTTTAAGTCTACCACTTATCGTTAGATAGTTCAATAAAGTTTTATAGTATTTTCTTAAATATAACATATTATGTGAGATTATATATTGTATTTAGTAACAATATGTGATATTATGTGTTTAGAAAGTTAAGTTAAGTGTGAGAATACATTCGACTATACATGGAATGTACCACATTTAGGCAAAAAAGTAGTATCTTTCCAATCTATGAAAATCTGGGAAAATCAAAGAAAATATACATATAAACGACAGTCCTATGGAGAAGAAGGCTTGTCGTTTTTTTGTTTCCCAGGTACTGGTACAAATACCTTTAGTCCTATTACTGATGAAGGAGGTGAACCCAATGGAAAAGGAAACGATGAGCGTACAGGAACTTTCCTCTCAAATGAGTATCAATCTGCCCAAGGCATATGAGCTGGTAAAGAAAAAAGATTTTCCGGTCATTCACATTGGCACCCGGATACTGATTCCTGTCGACGCTTTTAAGAAATGGCTGGTCATCCATTGGTTTCCATTGGTAGTGTCAATACTTTTTCGCAAATTTAGAAATGCCTTCGGTAATGAATAAATCAACAGGTACTTTCCTGTTCGAAACTCCGCTCCTTTTCCTGTTCAAACAGGTGCTCCATGTTGAGGTATCGTTTAGCTCCCCAGTCTGTTCCGGCAACATAACGAAGTCTGGCGCTGACAAGCATCAGGGCACTTTGTCCATCCGGGAAAGCACCGATTGCACGGGTTCTTCTTTTGATCTCACGGTTCACCCGCTCAATCAGATTAGTTGTTCGGATCTTATTCCAATGTTGGGCAGGGTAGTCCATGTAGGTCAGCGTTTCATCAATCCCGGTTTCTATCTTTTTGGCGGCTGTGAGCTTCATTTCCCGGAGCCGCTGCGCCACAGCCTGTGCTTTTACGCGGGCTGTATTCTTGTTTTCCTGGGCGTGGATGGCCTTGAGCATCCTATTTACTATCGGTATCTTTCCATGTGGAATGACGGAAAATACATTGCGGGAAAAGTGTACTGTGCAGCGCTGGTATTTTGCATTCGGATAGACCTCTTCGAGGGATTCCAGCATCCCTAAGCACTTGTCACCTATGACGAGACGGACTCCCGACAGCCCCCGTTTTTTTAGGAAGATGAAGAAGTTTTTCCAGCTTTCCTTGTCTTCTTTCATTCCTTCTGCGGCACCCAGGATTTCACGGTATCCGTCCTTGTTGACCCCTATGGCAATGAGAATGGATACGCTCTTTACTTCTCCGCCCCAGCTCCTTTTCAGGAAGACACCATCCACGTAGATGTACGGGTATTCTTCAGTCAGTGGACGGGTACGCCATTGTTCAATGTGTTCATAGGCCTTTTTGTTGAGGTTGCTGATTGCCCCGGTAGAGACCTTCGATCCCCATAATGCTTCCGTGATGTCTTCAACCCGTCTCAAAGAAACGCCGGCAAGATACATTTCAACAAGTGCTTCTTCCACAGAGCATTCACGGCGGCGGTATCTTTCAATAATTGCGGTTTCAAACCGGATGCCTTTTAGCTTCGGGAGATGGAGAGTTACATCGCCGGATATTGTGGTAAAGGTCCTGTTATAATGCCCGGAACGATAGCCCTGTCGGTCGCAAGAACGTTCATAACGCGCCGCCTTGACCAGTTCATTTGCCTCATGGTCAAGCAATGCGTTGAGTGTTTCTTCAACGCTGTTTAGGACAAGATCTTTAAGATTGTCCTTTATAAGAGTTTCATTCAACTGTATAATGTTATCAGACATAGTTTTTTGCCTCCTTGGGATATTTGTTATGGTGACTTAATTGTACCGAGGGCAAAGACCTATGTCTATTTAATTGAATTTGCGAAACTTATTATACGTTATCGGTACTTTATATCCGGCTTTTCCGTTACAGTATTCTTTAACAATCATCATCTTAAATTTAAAACTGTATTTCGCCATAATAAAACTGACCTCCTTCAGTTAGATTTTGGTCTAACTTTTGGGTGTCAGTTCGTTTTTGATTGACTGTTTTTTGAATTTCTATATTTCTAATATTTGCTCAAAAACCTGATGGCGGACTGTCTTGCTTTTTCTATTTTTTCAAGCTCAATATTTTCTACGGCAGATGAAGATATCCATTTTTTGCCGAATAATGTTTGCGCCGACTCTATCATAATTCTGCAGGCATATAAGTCTTTTTCTTCTGCAATGGCTTGAACAAATACAGCTTTTGTTTTTACCCGCAGCATTTCCCGTTCCACTCTGTGAAATGACATCTGCATAAGACTCGCTGCAGACCATGCCCTGCAAAGAGCATCATTGTCACTGACTATTTGTCTTATTAACATATCAATTTCTTTTGACGAGCCTATCCACCCGAAAGCGATGATCATCTTACGGCGAAGAATACTTTCATTTGTATCAATCAGTGAAACAAGAACCGGAATAAGCTGATTGCAAAATGATAAATAAAACTCTCTATGTTTTAATTTAGAAAGAGTTTCCGCTATGAGAAACGCGGTCAGTATTCTTACCTTTTCATCTTCACCTTTATCCAACTGTGCAAATAAAAACGCAAGTCCTTCGCTTCCATGTTTATCAAAGCTGCTTTCTAAATACAGTTTTGTATTTTCTTCCCAATCTTTACAAATAAGCCGGTAATGATAGGCTACTTCTTTACATGCACCTAAGTCCGCAATAAATTGGATTCTTTTATCAGTAGGAAAATTTTGTTCTGCCAATTTATCGTATGCTTTTTGTAAATCATCTTTTGTAAGGTTCTGTCGGCGGATTCGTTCTGCTTCAAGCGCCTCTAAGATTTTATCCGTTGAACCGGACATTGCTTTTATCTCCTTGTTTATTGCTGTTTTCTTGCTTCATAAAATTCCTTATATTTTGGACCACCAAACGCAAAATACCGACAGCCGATATATCACAACTCGCTTCCCGTACCTGCCTTCCGCATCGTATCCAGCCTGCATAAGATCCGCTTCTCTTCTGTTTCTCCAAAGAAGCGCCCGACGGGCAGCCCTTTATCATTAAAGCCCTGTATGGTGACATCGGTTCCGGTATGAACGAATTTTCCGTAGATACGGATTTCATCATCTCGCACCTCATACCGTTCCACACAGCAGACGGATACGCAGCCTCTATAAGGCGGGAACCGGTACAGAGAAAAAAAGCGCCGCCCCCAGTACCAATTGTACACCACCATCCCCGGCGAATCTTCCGGCAGGTATATACGATACCCGAAATACACCCTGCGATATATCCGAATGGCCGCGCAGCACGTAAGAACCGTAAGAAGGAATACTATAAAAAGCTTCTCTCCGCCGTTCAAAAACGGATGCGTACCTGTATATTCCACTGCCAGCCCGTAAAAGACAAACAGCAGAACAGCCAGAAGCATATTTTTCAAATCCATCAATCCATGTCCTCCGAAAGGAGCCGCGATTTCCGTATATCCGTCCGGCGGCGGTTCAGGCTTGATGACTTGCTCCCGCTGTCTCGCCTGTTCCATCATTTTCAGATTCACTTTTTCCTGTTCGCAGGCATCCGGATCTGCGGTCCGGGTATTCTTCCGGTACCATTCTTTTACTTTATATATACTCAGTGCCAGGCATCCCATGGCCGCCAGCAGCACAAGCACTGCAATCATTTCTGTTTCCACGATATTCTCACCATCATATTCCTGTAATAAAAAACGGAATAGATTACTCTACTCCGTTTCAGCAGCGGACCGAAAAGAACTGCCGTTTACAGCAAAGGCTTACCCGATCCGCGCCCTGTTTATTCTTCAGGACAGGCAGGCGCCTTGATCAAGTTGCCGTCCGCATCCTTATCCTTATATACGATGACATACGCTGTTCCATAAGAAGTCGATCCTGTTACAGACAATTCTTTTGAAAAAACGGCTTCCCCTACTTCCCCTTTGTAATACTCATACCGGCTCTTGGGCGAATAGAAATAAATACCCGCCGTATAAACAAAACCTTTTTCTAAAAACAAATCACAGGGAATCGGTTCCGGCGTCTTATAATTCTGATTGCCCGAAACACCGGCGGATGTTGTCTGGAACTTCGCCTCCAGCGTATGGCGGCCTTCCGGAAGCACTACGGTATAGTAAGAAAGCTTACTTCCCATGTGTTCATATTCGGAAAACTTTTTCCCGTCAATCCGGATGGGATCCCCGTAGATCTGCAGCACGGCCTGATTTCTGTTTTCACTGATAAGTTGCTGTTCCTTCTTCTCTTTTTTCTTATAATACATCATACAAGGGATACTCAAAAGTGAAACAGCGATAAAAAAAGCCACAACGATAAAAATAGAATCCATTAGTACACATTCCTTCCTTCAATTCATATATTTCAGACAATGATACAAAAACTTCCGCCGGCCGGCGGATACCGTTTCCGGTTTCAAATATAGCACAGTTCTCATCCTTTGAAAAAACGGTTTAAACAGAAATAGTATACGCCCGGAAAATTATATTCCCCACAAAAACGGCTTCCTCCATTCCCAAAACAGGGCCTGCCGTTTTTATTTTTAATATTTTTTTATTCCGCGCCTTTCTTTCCTTTGCGCTGCTTCACATACACCATCAGCACCGATATATCCGCCGGGGAAACGCCGGAAATTCTCGCCGCCTGCCCCAGAGAGAGCGGCCGGATTTTATCCATTTTCTGTCTCGCTTCTGTGGAAATACCGTCAAGGGACAGGTAGTCCATATCAAGGGGAAGTTTTTCATTTTCCATGCGGGCAGCTTTCCGCACGGCTGCTTCCTGCCTTGCGATGTAACCTTCATACTTCACGGTGATTTCCATCTCTTCCACAGCCTCCTCGTCAAAAGAGGGACAGCCGAGCGTTTCCATCATTTTCCGATAGGTCATTTCAGGCCGTTTCAGAATCTGATCGGCCCCGGTACCTGTCGTCAGGGGTGCGGTTCCCATGCTCTCCAGAGCCCGATTGATTTCTTCTTTCGGGGTAAAACGCTGTGTACGAATATAGTCCATAGCTTCTTCATATTTCTTTTTCCGCTCCAGGAAACGGGCATACCGTTCTTCTCCCACCAGACCGATACTATGTCCTTTTTCGGTAAGACGGAGATCGGCATTGTCCTGCCTGAGAATGAGGCGGTATTCACTGCGGCTCGTCATCATGCGGTACGGTTCGTCAGCACCCTTGGTGACGAGATCGTCCACGAGAGATCCGATATATGCTTCATGGCGGGCAAGGATAAACGGATCTTTCCCCTGTATTTTAAGTGCGGCATTAATCCCCGCCACAAGGCCCTGGGCAGCTGCCTCTTCGTAACCGCTCGTACCGTTTGACTGCCCCGCGGAATAAAGGCCGGGAAGTTTGATTACTTCCAGCGTGGGATAGAGCTGGAGAGGGTCGAGCAGATCATATTCGATAGCATAAGCGGGCCGCATCATTTTCACATCTTCAAACCCGGGGATAGTACGGAGGAAAGCATACTGCACATCGATCGGCATGGAGGTGGACATGCCCTGCACATACATTTCCGTGGTGTCCAGTCCCTCAGGCTCAACAAAGAGCTGGTGGCGGTCTTTATCCGCAAAACGGACGACCTTGTCTTCAATGGAAGGGCAGTAACGGGCGCCGATACCATGAATTTTTCCTGCATACTTGGGGGCGCGCATAATATTTTCCCTGATGATGTCATGGGTCTTTTCATTGGTATAAGTAAGCCAGCAGTTCCGCTTATTTCTGTCTTTCCGTTCACTCATAAAGGAAAAGGCATGATTCTCCGGGTCACCCTCTTCCAGTTCCATCCCCTCCAGATGAAGACTCCGTCTGTCCACACGGGAGGGCGTCCCCGTCTTGAAACGAAGGATTTCCAGGCCGTGCTTTTTCAGATTGGCGGAAAGCCCCACAGAAGAACGCATACCGTTTGGACCGCCGGAATACATGGTATCGCCGATGATGATCATACTGTCCAGATATGTACCCGTACATAAGATGACAGCTTTTGCCCGGTATTCTTCATCCAGTTCTGTGGTAATGCCCACACACTTTCCGTCTTCTACAATGATGTCCATGACCTGCACCTGTTTCAGATCCAGGTTGTCCGTATTTTCCACCACATTTTTCATGTACCGGTGATAGGCGCCTTTATCTGACTGGGCGCGGAGGGCATATACCGCCGGTCCCTTCCCGCGGTTCAGCATGCGCATCTGGACAGCGGTCGCATCAGCGGCGATACCCATTTCCCCTCCGAGAGCATCTATTTCCTTTACAAGATGACTCTTGCCCGGCCCGCCGATAGCGGGGTTGCATGGCATCATGGCCACATTGTCCAGTGAAATCGTCGTAAGAAGCGTACGGCATCCCATGTGGGCAGCGGCCAGAGCCGCTTCACACCCCGCATGTCCCGCGCCGACGACAATCACATCATAAGTATCAATGAGATACATTTTATCCTTCTTTCTTTATCTTCCGGAGAATTTCTTCCTGATATAACTGATTTATTATATCGAATTTCTTTGTTTTTTTCAAAAAAGAAATGGGCCTGTACGTACTGCGTAAAAAATAAACCACCGCATCAGCGATGGTCCTCGTTCATCTTTATTCCTTTTCCCTGCTTATTGTTTTTATATTCCCTTCTTTATCTTGCCCTACTTTGATTTCCTGCTTACTTCGGTTTCAAAGCGGGGTTCCTCGTCTCCAGGATCCACTGCGAAAAATCTTCAGGCTTTACCCCCAGATTAATTTCCGCCCATTCTTTCCACTTCGGTGTTTTCTTTTTTACCGTCAGAATTTCTTCCATTTTCTTTCCCGTCTTCACTTCGAGAAGGTAAGCAAGGCGGATCCAATGGTTCGGGTATCCTTCCTTCAAGGCGTTAAACGCGCGGGTTTCTTCCACGCCATAGAAACGATGCAGCCGGCGGGCACGGTGGCGGAAATATTTTTCATCATACCTGTCTCCCGTGATGCCCAGCCTGACCTGCACACGGCCCCAGGGCTCTTCCCTGCGGAGCGCCAGTACTTCCTCAATATCCTTTCCCGTCATGCAGGCAAAAAGCGCCGCTTTGTCCGCATCTGCATAGCGAACACCTCTTTCGAGTATGTCCCGCACTTTCTCTTTATCCATTTCATACTTTTGGCTGATGGAACGGATTTCGTCTTCTCTTGTCATCTGCGCTGCTTTCATAGAGCCTCCCTGATCATGATTTCTTTTACAACAGTATAGCACAATTTCGATACCCTCTGTCCTATTTGAACGGACGGTCGATTTTTGCTACAATAAGTACGCATTCTTACCAAAGAGGTGGATCTATGTTTATTCATGAAATATTTAAAAATGCAGACCCGAAAAGTCTTGCAATGACAGGCGAATCCAATGTCACTTACGGCCAGCTTGAAAAAGCAGTGGAAAATTACAGGAACACGCTGTATGCCATGGGCATCCGCCGCGGCGATACGGTAGGCCTGTACACAGCGAACCGCGCAGAGTTCGTGTATGTATACATGGCAGTCGTCAGCCTCGGCGCGATCATCGTGCCGGTAAATAATTCCCTCGTCAGCCGCGAGGTGGATTTCATTCTCCGCGACGCGGAGTCGAAGCTCCTGATTTCCGATATGCCCCTTACCGTTTCCATGCCGTTCATCGACATCCATGATCTGGATTACCGCGCATCCACGGAAAACGCGCCGAAGGCTCCTGCCTTCCCGGCAGATCTGACAGAAGATGACGTATGCGCCCTGATTTATACATCAGGCACGACAGGAAGCCCAAAAGGCGCCATGATCACCCACAAGAACCAGGTGCGCAATGTGGAGCAGTACACTGCCGTAGTCCGTTTCAAACCGGAGGACAAAGTGCTCTGCGTGCTCCCCATGTTCCACTGCTACGGTCTGACCACCGTGGTGCTGGGAAGTTTGTACCACCATTCCACCATCATCATCCTCCGCTCCAAAAGCCCAACGGAAATCATCAATACGATCATGAAATACTCCGTCACCATCGCGATTATGGTGCCGCCGCTTTACAACCTGCTTGCCCGCCGCGGCGAACCGAGCAGCATGAAAACGGTGCACACCTTTGTTTCCGGCGGTGCATCCCTTCCCCAGCCTGTGGCACAATCTTTCTATGAACGGTTCGGCCACCCCGTGCAGGAGGGTTACGGCCTGACAGAAGCGTCCCCCGTCGTTTCCATCCTCCCCACGGCTAAGCCGAAGTACCTCACTTCCGGCCCCGCGCTCCCCGGTGTAGAGGTAAAAGTCATCACTGATAAGGAAGGTTCTTACGTTCCGGGCACGGTCGGCGAACTCGTCGTCCGCGGGGACAATGTGATGAAAGGTTACTGGAAAAAACCGGAAGAAACAAAGAAAGTACTCGATGAAGACGGCTGGCTCCGTACCGGCGACTTGGTATACATGGACGCTGACGGATACATTTACATTGTAGACCGCATCAAAGACCTGATCATCATGAACGGTGAAAATATTTATCCCGGCGAAGTGGAAGACTGCATCTATGAAGTGGAAGGCGTCGGCGAATGCGCTGTCGTAGGACATCCCGATCCGCTCCGCGGACAGTCGGTATGGGCATATGTGGTCATGAAGGAAGGCTTTACCTTTGACGAAGACAAGATCCGCAAGCACATGGTAAAAAACATCGCATCTTACAAAATACCGAGACGTTTTATCCCCCTTGACGCTCTTCCGAAAAATGCGACCGGCAAAATTTTGAAACGCGCCCTCCGTGACAGCTAAGATATAGAATACATGTACAAACATAAAAAAGATGGCAATTCCGCTTTTCGGACCCTGCCGTCTTTTTTTATGCGGGAAATGCGCAAAGGTTTGCAGAATCCCCTGACTCCTGTCTTTTGAAATGAGTCCTCCCCATATGCTTTCTTTCCGTGTGCCATTATTTCAAGACTCTTTTTGTTCCTTTTATTCGGAATATATTATTTATTTTATATGACATACTTTATTTAAACATTAGATATACCAATTTTAAATATTTACATATGCCGACTTATATGCTACTATACCTTATATGATAATTACTCTCAAATAATTTGCGGGTCATTATTAAATAAATACAAAGGAGAATTTCTCATGTTAAAGAAAATAGTTTTCGGCATCTGCCTTCCTCTTGCCATCCTCGGCGCGGCGGCCCTGTCTTTTTCAGGCTGTGGAAAATCTGCACCCGCTTCCGATTCTGCCGGCAAAATGAAAGTCGTCGCCACCACGACGATGCTCACCGACCTCGCCCGGCAGATCGGCGGGGATAAAGTGGAAGTATCCGGCCTCATGAAAGCCGGTGTGGATCCTCATCTTTACCAGGCCGGTGCCGGTGATGTGGACGCCATGAACAAAGCGGATATCGTCGTGTACAACGGTGTCCATCTGGAAGGGAAAATGGGCGCGATTTTCGATAATCTCCACGCGCAGAAGAAACCCACGATCCGGGTAAGTGACGGCATTCCTTCCGAAACGCTCCTCGACTTTGAAGAAGACGGTGAAAAAACGAAAGATCCCCATATCTGGTTCTCCGTAAAGAACTGGAAAGCCGCCGCGAAAGAAGTAGCAAAAGGATTTTCGGAAAAAGATCCGAAGAACAAATCATACTATGAAGATCATCTGAATGCTTACCTCGCCGAACTGGACAACCTGGACAAATACATCAGAAAGGAAGTGGAATCTGTTCCGAAAGATTCCCGTATCCTCGTCACCGCCCATGACGCTTTTGCTTATTTCGCCAGAGATTACGGATTTGAGGTCAAAGGCATCCAGGGAATCAGCACTGCCAGCGAAGCAGGCACTTCCGACATCAGCACGCTGGCCGCTTTCATCGCGGAGCATAAAATCAAAGCGGTCTTCGTGGAATCTTCCGTCCCCCATAAAACCATCGAGTCTCTCCAGGCTGCTGTCAAAGCACGGGGCTTCGATGTTTCCATCGGCGGCGAACTGTACTCCGACTCTCTTGGCGGCGAGTCCACAAAAGAGGGCACTTATATCGGCATGTACGAGCACAATATAAAGACAATCACGGAAGCGCTCCGCTGAACATTTTGAATTTCCGGCGCATGGATCGGGGATCCCCTCGTTCCGTGCGCTTTCATTTCATGAAATATCTTTTGGAGGTGTCATCGTGGAACACGTTATCGAACTGGAAGACATCACCGCTGCCTATGACCGCCAGCCCGTCTTATGGGATTTGGATCTGAATATCCCGAAAGGCTCACTTATGGGAATCGTCGGGCCGAACGGCGCGGGCAAGTCTACCCTTTTAAAAATTATACTGAACCTGCTTGCCCCCGTTTCAGGGCGGATCCGTTTTTCCATAGACGGCGAAACCGATGCGAAAAAAGCACGGCGGAAAATCGCGTATGTCCCGCAGAACGGTTCAGTCAACTGGGATTTTCCCGCCACAGTGAAAGATATCGTCCTCATGGGACGGTATGGCCATATCGGCTGGTGCCGCCCTCCCTCACAGGGCGACCGTCTGATTTCGGAAGAAATGATTGCCCGCGTCGGCATGGACGTTTACGAAGACAGACAGATCAATGAGCTTTCCGGGGGTCAGCAGCAGCGCGTTTTCCTGGCCCGGGCCCTTGCGCAGGAAGCGTCTGTCTATCTTCTGGACGAGCCTTTTAAAGGCGTGGATATGCAGACGGAAAAAATCATCGTCCGCATTTTAAAAGAAATGGAGAGCCGCGGAAAGACGATCCTTGTCGTCCATCACGCGCTCCGCACCGTCCCTCTTTATTTCGACCATGTCGCCATGATCAACCGCCGCCTTATAGCAGCAGGATCCGTACAGGATGTTTTTACGGAAGAAAATATCGAAAAAACTTTTTCTCCGTCGAAAGGAGTCTGACCATGGAACCGGCCGCTTTCTTTTCTTTACCTTTATGGCGGGACTATACATTTCAAATCGTCCTGGCGGGAACGACTATCTTAGGCGTGCTCTGCGGCGTGGTGGGATCTTTTATCGTCCTCCGCAGGGAAGCGCTTCTGGGGGACGGTATTTCCCATTCGTCCTATCCGGGAATCATGCTGGCTTTTCTATTTCTCAGCGTGAAAACACTGGAGGGCCTTTTATTGGGCGCTTTTCTGTCCGCCCTTGCCGCACTGTCCCTTATCCTTCTTGCCCGCCATTATACGAAACTTCCTTTTGACGGCGTCCTCGCCTCCATTCTTTCCTCTTTTTTCGGCGCGGGTCTCGTTCTGTCTTCCATCATCCAGCATACAGGAAATGCCAACCAGTCCGGACTGAATCAATTCATTTTCGGACAGGCATCCACTATTCTTTACCGCGACGTCCTTCTCACAGGAACCATTTCTATTTTTACCCTTTTCCTGATTTTCCTTTTCAGAAAAGAACTGAAACTTATGGCTTTTGATCCGGACTATGCCGCAGTTCTCGGATTCCCGCGGGGCAAGCTGAATGTATTCCTCTCTTTCCTTGCCACGATCACCGTCCTTCTTTCCATCCAGGCCGTAGGCATTATCCTCATGAGCGCCATGCTCATCGCGCCTGCCGTTGCCGCAAGGCAGTGGACAAGGCGTCTTGAACCGATGATCCTTCTATCTGCCGTCATCGGCGCGCTGTCCTCCGCCATCGGTACGACGGCAAGCTCTCTCATTCCCAAAATGCCCACAGGCCCCGCTATAGTCGTAGCATTATCCTTTTTCGTTATTCCCGGTTTTTTGCTGGCGCCGAAACGGGGTATCCTTTCCCGGTCTTTTCATAAAAAGAAAATGACCGCCCTCATGGAAGGAGACCACTTATGAATTCTTTTGCTGAAATACTTCTTATCGCCATCTTCATGTCAGCCGCCTGTGCCCTGCCGGGGAACTTCCTCGTCCTCCGGCGCATGTCCATGCTGACTGACGCCATCAGCCATACCGTCCTCCTCGGCATCGTACTCGCTTTCCTTGCCGTCGGCAGCCTGGATTCGCCCTTCCTCATTATCGGCGCGTCCCTCATGGGTGTCCTTACAGTGTGGCTGATCGAACTCCTCTACCAGAGCAGGCTTGTCGCCTCCGATTCCGCTATCGGCCTCATATTTCCCCTGCTCTTCAGTATCGCCGTCATCCTCGTGACACGGTACGCGGGCAATGTCCATCTGGACACGGACTGCATTCTTTTGGGAGAACTTGCTTTTGCCCCCTTCGACCGCCTGATCATAAACGGGATGGATCTCGGCGCGAAAGGCCTGTATACGGGCGGTGCAGTTCTTGTTCTTTCCATCGCTGTCATTTCCCTTTTTTATAAAGAAATAAAATTAGCTACTTTTGATCCCGTCCTGGCAGGTGTACTGGGATTTTCTCCCGCCGTTATCCACTACGGCCTGATGAGCCTCGTCTCCCTCGTGGCGGTCACGTCCTTCCAGTCCATCGGCTCGATTCTCGTCATCGCATTTATGATCATTCCCGCCATGACTGCCGCTCTGTGGACAAGGACGCTTTCAAGACGCCTCGTGCTCAGCTGTCTTCTCGGTACGGCCGGCGCGGTACTCGGCATCATCGGCGCGATTGTTTCAGACTCATCTCTGGCAGGCATGATGGCCGCCGTTCTCGGCATATTTTTCATTGTTTCCCTGATTTTCGCTCCCGCCACAGGTATCCTGGCGGCTTTCCGTCAACGAAAAAAACAGCGGTTCGCTTTCGGACGGGAAACACTTCTCCAGCATCTTCTTTTCCATGCGGGAACGAAAGAGGAATCACGGGAAAACGCTCTTTCCACCCTCTCCGTCCACATGAAATGGCCGGAAAACTTCACCCGGCAAGTCTGCCGTTCCCTCTTAAAAGACGGGTACATCACAGAAAGAAACGGCCTCCTTCTCCCCACGGAACAAGGAAAGGCCCATAACCTTTTTTACAGAGAAAATGTGCGGGCGTAAAACGCAAAAAAGACAGCAGTCCCATGGTAAGGCTTGCTGTCTTTTTTCATCCGGAAACAGGGTCGCTATTCTCCGTAAAGCACCCTGATCGCTCCGCTGGCGCCTATGCGGTCCGCACCTGCCGTGAGGAAAGCTTCCATATCTTCCCTTGTACGGATACCTCCCGCCGCTTTGATTTTTACATTTTTCCCGATGTGTTTTCTGAAAAGTGCGATATCCGCCAAAGAAGCGCCTGCCGTACCGAACCCTGTGGATGTCTTGATATAGTCCGCTCCGCCTTTCGTGACACATTCGCAAAGACGGATTTTTTCTTCTTCCGTCAGATAACAGGTTTCTACAATCACTTTCAGAATTTTGTCGCCCGCTATTTCTTTCAGGACAGCGATTTCTTCGGTAACCAGATCATAATCTTTATTTTTCACCGCGCCGATGTTAATAACCATGTCGATTTCATCAGCACCGTCATCAAGGGCATGAATCGTTTCTGCCGCTTTCGATTCGCTGTTCCCGTTGCCCAGGGGAAATCCGACTACCGTACAGATGGTAAGGCGGGGATAATTTTCACGGATTTTTTTCACATAGCACGACGGCACACAGACGGACGCGGTACGGTACTCCATTGCCTCATCGCATAATTTCCGTATTTCTTCCCAGCTTGCCGCGGCTTTCAAAAGTGTGTGATCCACATGACTCAAAATGTCTTCTGTTTTCATAATTGCTCCTTTATGAATTCTTTTCTGCTTTTACCTGCGCCGACACAAGAAGTGTGAAAACACCGGTGCCGCCTAAAATATTTCCTAAGCCTGTAGGAATGAGGAATTTAAAGAAATAATCCGCAACTGACGAGTTTCCCACAAGCACATCATACGCCGCTTCACAGGAACCGACAACAACATGGGAAAACCCACCGATAGAGATGAAGTAGGTAAAAGTGAGGACGGTGAAAAAACTGAACCCCCGCGACATGGGAATCATCCACACAATGGCGGCGATGAGGATGCCTGCCGGTATACCGCGGTAAATATTGTCGATGGCACCGACACTCATAATGTGGGCAGACAGTTCAGAGAGCGCTTCCGTTATCCCAGGCTGGGCAAAAGCCGGCAACCAGAGAAAGAGGGCGGCGATAAAGGTGCCCACAAAATTCGCCGAAAGGACAATCGCCCAAAGGCGGAACAGCTTCATCAAATTCTCCATATTCGGGTGTTTCATAAAAGGAAGCACCGTGGTGATGGTATTTTCCGTAAACAGCTGGAGCCGTCCCAGGATAACCATGAGGAAACCCGTGGTGTAACCGAAGCCGGAGATGGCTTCCGCCCAGAGCGTGTGCCCCACGTACATTGCAAGAATGGCTTTGAAGTAGAATGAAAAGGAAATAATAATTCCGGCTGCCAATCCTGACAGGATAAGAGGTTTTGTCTTTCGTTCCAGTTCTTCTTCACCGTCGTGGCGGATAATTTCAAAAATCAAGTCAGGCGACAGTTTTTCATACTCTTCCAGTATGACCCTTTCCCTGCAGTCGTGGTTGTCATGGTTGTATGTACTCATAGTACCTCCTATTTTATTGTAACAGATTGTTGCTCCATGAAATATTTTTACAGGAATGTTTTCATGACTTTTCTCATTTTTTCAAATACCGGGGGCCCGTAAAGGCGTTCCATGGCGTTTCTTGTAACGAGCCAGGTCCGTCCCGATTTCCTTCGGTCACCGTCCACCATCCGTGCCGCCCGATGTCCCGCGCCGGAGGCTGCCGAACGCACATCGCCGCTGTCGCGGTTCCACAGCTCCGCCGCTTCCAACGTCGTAAATACGAGAAGAAGCGGATTCATGGGAGCAGCCGGTTCACTGCCGCCATAACGAAGAGCGGCCGCCTGTTTCGTAATGAGCCAGTTCTTTCCTGATCTTCTTGCTTCTGATTTTTTAAAGGCGCCCTTCTCACAATCGGATGCCACCGTCTTTCCGCTGATGCCGTAAAGCGTTCCCGCTTCTTCGGCAGTCACCGTGTACATCGTGAAATCGATTTCCCGTTTCCATTCCGCAAAGTCTTCCCCAGGCGTCCAAAGTCCGTCCGGAAAAATGTATATTCCTTTCTCCGACAGGGCCGCAGTGACACCGGACGGCAAGCGGCGGGCGCCCAAAAATTCACGGCATGCGAAAAGAGTTTTGCTTTCCGAATCCAGCGTGGTCACCACCGTTCCGTAAGAAGTTTGCAAAACAGTGCCGTCCGTCTCAAATTTTTCTTTCCATATATAGAAAAAAGCGCCCTGCCGCAAAACGGTTCCCGCCTTTGCCGGCTGTCCCAGGAGATAGCTCTCATAGGCCTTAAAAGTTTCCGCGCTTTCCATATCCGTCAAAATTCCCGCCATGATATGCCTCCATTTCCTTATTATACCAATTCTCCGCTTGAAGAAATATTTCTCCCGTTTATAATGAAATAAGAAATAAAGGAGAGCCTTATGAAAATAACAATTATCGGAGCCGGCAATACGGCCGTCGCCGCCGCCTGCTTTCTCAAAACGCTCGGTCTTTCGAGCCTCATCTATACCCGCCGTGAAGAACGGGCAAAACAGTGGAATCAATTTCCCGTAAAAGCAAGCGGCGCCTGCACCGGGTCATTTTCACTGGAAAGCACGACGGATCTGAAAACTGCCGTGCATTATGGCGACATTCTTCTCGTCTGCACGCTGGCAGCAGACCACGAAACGGTTGTTTCTGAAATCGCACCCCACCTGCAAGCGCATCAATCCATTCTTTTTTTCAACGGCTGCTGGGGCGCCCTCAAAGCATACCGCGCCCTTTCAAAAAGACAGGATATACCCCCTCTGACCATCGGGGAAACGGCCAATATGCCCTTTATCGCCGCGCTCTCGCAGGACGGCTCTGAAATCCTCATCAAAGGAATCAAAGAAGAAATCGCTTACTCCGCTGCCGGTGATGATAAAGCTGTCAGCGCCTTCCTTCATCGCCTTGCGCCGCGGGTAGTGAAAACCGCTTCTTTCGCGTCCACTTCCCTTTCGGCAACAAACCCTGTCATCCATGTCACCGCCTCTCTCTTTAACGTGACCCGTATAGAGAACAAAGAAGATTTCTATTTCTTCGGTGCCCCCATGACTGACCGCGTCATTTCCTTCATGGAACACTGCGACGAAGAACGCCTTGCCGTGGGAAAAGCGCTGGGCATCCGCCTGTCTCCCCTGCTGGAAGTGCTTAACTCTTTCTGGCCCGAAAAGAAAAATACGCTGAAAGAGACTTTGAAAGAAAATCCTTCCTACCGCGCCGTAAAAGGCCCGTCCTCTACGGAGTACCGCTACTTCACGGAAGACCTGCCCTGCGGCCTCGGCCCTGTTCTTGATCTGGCGGAGCTGATGCATATTCCCTGCCCCTACATCCGCACCCTCGTGCAGACGGCCTCCCTCTACCTGGGAAAGCCCTACACGCCCCTCCTCACGAAAGAAGACCTGCGGATTCTGAAAAAACTGCATGCTGATTAACGGAAAGGATGTCCCATGAATAAAATTTCCCCTCTTGCTTTTACACTCTGCCTTGCCCTTGCGGGTATGCAGGTTTCCGCGGAAAACTGGATAAAGAACGCCGACGGCTCGCCCTCATGGATCGACACCGACTCCATCCGTCAGGAGCAGGCCATCTCCTCCTTTGACATGCGTTTGGAATCCTCCGATTTCACCGTCGTATCCACCATGGAGTTCGACACCTCGAAAAACACCTGGCGCACCGCCGCGCTTGTCACCCGTGACAAAGACGGAAAAGTCCTCCACGCGGAAAAGAAAGAAAATCTTGACGACGGCTGGAACAAGCTCATGCCCGGCACCTATGGAAAGAATCTGTACAGGCATTATGTGGAAACGCCCCTGCCCCCGCCTGACGCGAAGTGGAAACAGCTTTACAAAGACAATCGGGGCGCAGCCTTCTCCATTGACACAAATTCTCTCCGTTATAAAAATGGCTATGCCGACTTCTGGCTTGCCGTGGAAGTCCCTAATCAGGAAAAGGATTTATCCCGGATCATTTACCGGATAAGAATGAACATGGCTTACAAAAAGGTAATGACTCTTTCCGCAACAGAGTACAACGCTGCCGGAAAAATCCGTCTCCATGCTGCCGCAGAGGGAGCAAAGGAAAACATTCCCAACGATTCGCCGGTAGAAAAAGTTTTTGAATACCTGAAAAATGAAATCGACAGCAGCCGTTTGTGACGGAATAGGAAGATCTGTCACGTCCTTCTGATATTTGCGCCTGCCGAAATTTTATGTTATAGTGTTTCATATTCCTTAACTGCGCGATGACGGGAGAAAGTAGGGAAACAGAACCGTTTCAGAAAGCCCTGATGATGGAAACGGGTACGGTGATTTTTCCGAAGTGCCTCTCCGAGCGGTTTTCCGAAAAGAAAATTTCCCGAGTAAGAAAACCGGGCGCGCCCGATACAGCGCTTAAGTCATACGACTTTCCAAGGTTTCTCCGGCAACGTGGAAACGAAATTGGGTGGAACACGGAATTTACCGTCCCTTTGCACAGGGGCGGTTTTTATTTTCGCGGTTTTACGGAAAGAAGGCTGCCATGTCCCGCATACTCACTGCAGAACATATCAAAAAATCATTTGGCAAAAACACAATATTAAAAGATATCAATCTTACCGTAGAAAAAGGCGATGTCATTTCCATTCTCGGCCCGTCAGGCACAGGAAAGACAACGCTTCTCCGGTGCTTCAATTATCTGGAAAAACCCGAAGCCGGCCGGCTTACTATTGACGACGTGTCTGTGGACTTTTCCCATATTTCCAAAACGGAAGTGCGGAAACTCCGGCGGAAATCCACCATGGTCTTCCAGCAGTTCAATCTGTTCCGCAACAAGAATGTCCTTGAAAACATCACGGAAGGGCTGATTTACGGTTACGGCAAAACAAAAAAAGAAGCGGAAGAAATCGCGATGGAAGAACTCTCCCGCGTCCGCATGACAGACTATGCCCACATGTATCCGTCGGAACTTTCCGGCGGCATGCAGCAGCGCGTGGGAATCGCCAGAGCTCTTGCACCGAAACCTGATGTCATCCTCTTTGACGAACCCACTTCGGCGCTCGATCCCGAACTCGTAGGGGAAGTTCTGGATACCATCGCCTCCGTCGCGACCCTCGGCATCACCATGATCATCGTTACCCATGAAATGCATTTCGCTCAGGATATATCCACAAAAGCCGTATTCATGTCGGACGGCCTCATCGTAGAAAAAGGACATCCGAAAGAATTCTTCTCCCATCCGAAAGAGGAGCAGACCCGCGCCTTTCTCCGGCGCATGCTGAAAAGGGAAGAGGTGTAACGCTTCCCGTCCCGCTTGTTTTATAAAGGAATGATTCCATGCTTACTTTTGACCCCTCTTTTTTCATAGGCGTATTTCCCCGGCTGATCTCTGCCCTTCCTTTCACGGTGGAAGTCATCATCGCATCCATCCTGCTCTGCCTCTTCTTCGGCACGATCATCGCCGTCATCAGGATTGCCCGTGTGCCCGTGCTGGCGCCTTTCTGCGATATATGGCTCTCTTATAACAGGAGCATGCCCTTTATCCTCGATCTTTACCTTGTCTATTTCTGCCTTCCCGCCATCATACGGGGACTCGGCATCACCCCCGACGGCTGGCCGCTCACCGTGTATGTGCTGGTCTCCCTTACTTTCCACTACGCCCCCGTTATTTCGGAAATACTCCGCCCTGCTTACCTCTCTGTCGACAGGGGACAGCATGAAGCAGCCATCATTTTCGGACTTTCTCCAGTTCGGCGCGTTTTCAGCATCATCGCTCCCCAGGCACTCCCTGTCGCCATTCCCGGATTGGTGAGCGAATCCGTCAATATACTGAAAGACACGTCCATCATGTTCTTCATCGGCGTCATCGACCTTATGGGCCGTGCCAATCTTATCATCAACGCCGCCTTCGGCCAGCACCGTCTGGAAACATACACCGCCGTCGCCCTGATCTACTGGGCCATCGTCATTGCCATCGAAACGGCATTCTGGCTTTTCCAGAAACAGGGCCATAAAGAAATAAGGAGGACTGTATGATCGATTTTAAAGTCCTTCCCGAAGCGCTCCTCTTCATAGCAGGCGCCGTACCGAATACCCTTTTCATGGCATTTGTCAGCATTTTCTTCGGCATCCTCTTTGGCTCCTTTATCGCTGTGCTCCGTTTGGGAAACAATATGTTTATCAACATTTTCTTTACCGTATTTGTTTCCTTCTTCCGCGCCGTGCCGGGCATCGTCCAGCTCTTCATCGTATACTACTCCCTCCCCTACTTTCTTGCGCCCGTATTCAGCGCTTTTTCGGGAACGGAAGTAAAGCCTTTTGACGTAAGCCCCTACTGGAGCGTCTACCTTTGCTTCATTTTATATAACACCGCCTACCAGTCGGAAAATATCCGCGGCGCTCTCCGCTCCGTAGACCACGGCCAGTATGAAGCAGCCGTCGCCATGGGCATGACCTCTTTCCGCGCTTTCACAAGAATCGTCCTTCCCCAGGCGTTCGTCGTGGCGCTTCCCGCCTTTTTCACATACTATCTGAAAACCATCAAACTCCTCGCCCTCGTCTTCACAGTCAAAGTCGTGGACATGTTCGCCAAAGCGGATATCTTCTCCGCCCTCTACAACCGGCGCATGGAACCGTACATCGCGGACGCCATCGCCTATTGGGGTCTGGCCATACTCCTCACCTTCTTCTTCGACCGATGGGAAAAGAAACTCCGTGGCAGAGGCTTTAATAAATCGAGCTGACAAAAAGAACAGAACCATTTCCCGGCGGATCTTTTCTGTTCTTTTTGCTATCCAATCTAAAACCGGCCTCTGCAAATACCTCAATTTTCTCATCAGAATAAATACTATTACTTATTAATAACTGAAGAATGATTATGGATAATAAAAACTATTATGACTTATTAAATGTTCGCCCAAACGCCTCCTGCCAAGAAATACACGCTTCTTATATCCGCCTTTTGGAAGAATACAAAACCGATCTGAACAAAACGGAAGAAGAAGATTATTTTTTAAAGATGGCGGCGAAAATGAATATAGCCGAGTTGGAAAAAGCGTACGCCATTTTATCCGATACGGAAAAAAGGAAAGCATACAATGACGAAATACACATCGACATGACAGCCTTGCCATCGGAACCTGTGTCAGATACATCCCCGGAAACAGCACAAGTTCCCACAGCAGCAAACGCTGTCCCCACAGAAAAGAAAACGCTTACCTTCATAGGCGCCAACAAACGATTTCTTTCCCACTGGTATTCTTTCCACGGACGAACCACACGGAAAGAATTCTGGTACGCCTTTCCTATCATTTTTCTCGGACTTTTTCTTTTCAATATAATCTTCAGTTCTATTTTATTCTTCTTTTTCGATCCCATCCCTTATGACGGCCTGATTGTATTGGTTGCTACATCCATAGTCAATTCCTATATTTTCTGTGCCGCATATACAAGACGATTCCACGACATCGGCCGTTCAGGAAAATGGCTGATTCCCTTTTTCCTCATTTCCTGGATTCCTTATTTCCCCCTCTTTGTATTTTCTTTGGCATGCGGCTGTTTTCTTCTCTTTATCACTACCATTGCTTCTGACCGCGACAATAAATACGGCCCCCAGTGGGAAGAAACAAAAAAATAAAGTGATATTATAAAAATATCCTATGACAAGACTTTCCTCTATATAAGCAATATCCGATCCATAATAATTTAAAATTCATGAAAAGGAGAAATTATGACGAACTCAAATGAAAACACTCTCTTTGCGCAAAAAGAACAGGCACCAAAACATCTCACCTTTAGTGCAGGAGTAAAACGACTAAGATCCCACTGGCTCTCTCTCAAAGGACGCAGTACAAGAAAGGAATATTGGCTCATCGGTTTGTGCATTTACACCCTTGTCGGCCTTGCGCTCAACATCGCCTCTATTATCTTATTCTTCATACTGCCGGGAATACGCTCTAACTTAATCACAACTCCCGTAGCTTTGGCTCTGATCTACATGAACTTTGCGCTCTCCGTCCGCCGCCTCCACGATATAGGCTACTCCGGCTGGTATGCCCTTTTAGCTTATATACCGCTCATCAACCTTTTCTTCCTTTACCTTACAGTAAAACCATCTGTCCCGGACAATGAGTACGGTCCCCAGTGGGAAGAAACGAAATATTGACCTGCACATATTTCCAAAAGAAAGAACACCGTTGCATTCTCGTTTCAACAAAAAAGAATGGAAATTCCCAAAAAGGAATATTCATTCTTTTTTTATTTTATTCTGTTGCAAGTTTTTTATTTTTCACTATTTTCATAAATTCATTTTCCGATACCGTCCTAAAAACATTTCCCAGTTTCAGCGCAAAAAAAGCCCCCCTTTCGAGATGCTTCACAGATCCCCGATTGGACACGCCGCCGCGGAAAGAGAATTTCTCTTTGCATTTTTCTGCTAAGCCGTCTCGAAAAACTATGAAGTCTATCGTGTTTTATATAAGTACACCACCGGACATGATAGATAAAATCATATAAGCGTGACATAATATATAAAACGATGGACGGAAGAATGCTCTGGCAATTAGTCACAAAAACTTTTACACTGGATGATAGAAAAAGATTTGATCAATCAGGATGCAATGCGTGATACAAAAATTTCTGCCTATGTCCTTATCAAATTACGAAACGGACAATATTGCTTTGGCTAAAACGGAAAGTACTTGTATCTCTTTGGACTGTACACCTAATGATGTTTTGGAATTCATACCGGAGGATAAAAAATAATGGGCAATGACGTAAAGTTATTTGAAGGAAACCGGATCCGTTCTATCTGGAACAATGAAAAAGAAGCGTAGTATTTCAGCATCATAGATGTAGTGAACGTTTTGACTGATAGTAGAGATGCCGGAGCATACTGAAGAAAGCTAAAACAAAGATTAAAAGAAGACGGCAGCGAGGTCGTGACATTTTGTCACGCACTGAAATTAAAATCTCCCAAAGACGGCAAAATGTATAAAACAGATGTCGCTGATATGCAAGGTCTATTCCGTATCATCCAGTCGATCCCCTCACCTAAAGCGGAGCCCTTCAAAATGTGGCTGGCGGAAGTAGGAAAAGAGAGAGTGGATGAAACCATCGATCCCGAACTTACAATAGACAGGGCTTTAGAAACCTACCTAAAAAAAGGGTACACAAGAGAATGGATCAATCAAAGACTGCAGGCGATCCAGGTCAGAAAAGAACTGACGACTCCTGGCAAGACCACGGCGTGACAGATGGAAAAAGATTATGGAACTGCATTATTAGTCGAGGGAAAACGAAAGAAATATTTAATTCAGATAATAAAAGTATGTTTGATGAATTATTAGATAGTATTTCTAACGCTTTCGAGTATTGGCGTTATATATACGAAAAAGATGATGGTTTTATTAATATCAATTTTTTAAGATTTTTTAGGCTGTTACTGAGGGAAATATGTTGCGAGCAATTATATGATAAAACTTGGAAAGAGTATATAGAATAGCTTTATTGGTAACCGTTAATTCCCAGTTTATTAGATTAAAGTTAATTAAAAATTATGGAGGGGGTAGTAATGAATAAGATTACTTGTATTTGTTTGGGTGTTAGAGATATGGAAAGGTCAATAAAGTTTTACAGAGATGGTTTAGGATATAAGACTGACTGCAAAGAAAATAATCCGCCGGTATGTTTTTTCGATACTCCAGGAACAAAATTTGAACTATTTCCTTTGGAACAATTAGCAAAAGATATTGACGAAAATAATCCACCAAAGGGAAATGGATTTTCCGGAATTACATTAGCTTACAATGTTGAACACAAAGAAGATGTTGATAGTGTAATAGAATTAGTACGAAATGTCGGTGGAAAAATTGTAAAAGAACCACAAGACACCTTTTGGGGTGGATATCATGCCTATTTTTCAGATTTAGATGGATATTATTGGGAAGTTGCATGGGGTTCAAATTTTCAGTTTGATGAAAATGGACTATTGAAATTTTAGTAATTAAAGGAGATACAAAAAATGGCTTCAAGCAAAGTTCTGTGAAGTTACAAGTAACTGGGCAAAAGCAAACAAAAGAAAAGAATGGAAGTATGTATTTATTCCGTCTAAAGAAGTCCGAGCAAATTCAAGCTTTGGCAGCTTAACAGAAAGATTTATGAAGTAGCACAAAAAAAGCACCCCTTTCGAGATGCTTCACAGGCATGACATATGGCCGCTGTTTTATTCTTCCTTCGGATATTCACCGCGGTAGGTCACCGTTTCGGAAAGCGGTTTCCGCGGGAGCGGTTGGATTTCTCTGTCTGTGTACCCCAGGGCGATGGCCGCCACCATTTCCCCTTCCACATTCAGCCATTTTTTCAGTTCGTCATAAGCAAAGAAAATATTGCAGGTCCACAGCGTCCCGATATTCCTCGCCGTCGCTTCCAGGCACATATTCTGGATCGCCGCGCTCACCGACTGGATGTCCGCCATTTCCATCAGATGCTCGTCTATGGGAAATTCGCCGTAGTAGTCCTTCCCCTTGCTGTTGATAAAGAAGACGATGACCGGCGCCTGTTCCAGTACGCGGGCCGTATAAATCGCGGCGGGGATATATTTTTCATACCCTTTTCCGAAAATGGCCGCTTTATCGCTCCGGTTCCTTTTGATGCCTTCCTTCAGAGCGCGGACCACTTCTTTCCGCGCGTCTCCGCGGACGACCACAAAGCGCCAGGGCTGCTCATTATGCTCCGACGGCGCCCAGGAGGCTGCTTCCAAAAGAGCATGCAGATCTTCCTCTGGGATGTTCTTTTTGATGAAACGCCGTGTGCTGCGGCGCGCTTTTATTTCATGTATCACGTTTCCGACTTCCTTTTTCTATTACATATTCTTCTCATATATGCGTTTTATTATAAACAAATGTGATTTATACTGCAAGTGACCCCCGGACGGTTTAGAAGAAACATGTTTTGCTACCGATTCCCGGTCCCCCAGTGATAAGCGCCATATTCTCCGCGGTACTCCAATCCTCCTTGATTTCTTTTTATTATTATATGTTTTTACATCGCGTTCTGTCATATAATAAAAGAAACTTATCATTGGAAAGGAGAACTGCCATGCTTGAACCGATCATCCGCAAAAACGCTTTCGGAGGAAAAGGCGAAGTGACTCTCCGGCCGCTTCTGACCGATGAACAGAAAAATGAAAAAATTCAAATGTATGCGGAAGTCACCATTCCTGAAGGCGCTTCGCTTGGCATCCACTGGCATAGGGGAAATGCAGAGTCCTACTACATCCTTGCCGGAACAGGTCTTTACACCGACGACGGAAAGACCTATGAAGTCCATGCGAGTGACACGACATACTGCGCCGATGGCCACTGCCACGGGCTTGAAAATACGGGAGACGGCGACCTGAAATTCATGGCGCTCATCATTCCGTCATGAATTTGCTGTAAAAATATGGTTTAATAAAGGAGATTCATTATGGCTTTAAAAGAATACAAACTTCCTTTCGGCCGCGGTTTCCAGACGGTCATGCTCCCCGAAGAGCATGTATCCGATGTATTGGAAGGCGTACCGACAGCTGCCTGCGACATTAAAGAAGCGACTGTCGAATGTATGCGCCGCCCCATCGGCTCCGCGCCGCTTGCCGAAAAAGTACAAAAGGGCGACAAGGTCTGCCTCATCGTGGCGGATATCACCCGCGCGTGGAACCATGCCCACGATTTCACTGTCCATGTAGTCAATGAACTGAACCTCGCAGGAATTCCTGATGAAGATATTTTCATCGTTTTCGCCCAGGGTACCCACAGGGCGCACAGCGAAGCGGAAAATATCGAATGTGTGGGAGAAGAAGTGGCGCGACGCATTGCCATGTACCAGCATGACTGCCGGGATAAAAACATGCTCACCCGTATGGGCGTGACCACCCGCGGTACAGAAGTATGGCTGAATAAACGCGTCGCGGAAGCGGACAAAGTCATTCTCCTGAACGCTCTTTCCACCCATGACATGGCGGGCTTCGGCGGCGGACGCAAACTTGTCCTTCCCGGCGTAGCAGGGTGGGATACCATCCAGCAGAACCACTGCCACGCCCTGGGCGACGAAGTCGGCTCCGGACTGAATCCCGATTCCCATGTCCTTAAAACGGAAGGAAATCCGGTCAGTGAAGATATGCAGGAAGGCTGCGATATGCTCCGTCCCTGTTTCCTCGTCCACTCCCTTATCAACGCTGACGGCGAAGTGTCGGGCATGGTCGGCGGAGACCCCTATGAAGCATGGGCGGCAGGCGCGAAAGAAACATACCGTATGCAGAAAGTTCCCATGAAACAGAAAGCCGACGTGACCATCGTCAGCGCGGGAGGCTACCCGAAAGACACCAATCTTTACCAAGGAACGAAGTGCTACACGTCATCCGACATGGCAACAAAAAAGGGCGGCATCATCATCACTATGATTGAAGCGGATGACATCATGGAACCGCCGGCCTACCTGGACAGTTTCAAATACGATAATCTGGAAGACATGGAAAAAGCTCTCCGCAAATGCTTTACCATCCCCTTCTTTGTCGCTTTTGAAAACCTCATCACCGCTACGACCCATACTATCTACTTCGTAACAAAACCGGAAAATTTCGACATCATCCGGAAAAAAACGCCACAGATCCCCGTCGCCACCGTACAGGAAGCCTGGGAACTGGCAAAGAAACAATTAGAGAAAGAAGGTAAGACGGACTACACCATCAATATCATCCCCCACGGCAGCGCCGTCGTCCCTTTCTTGGAATGATCCCACGTAAAAGGAGCAGATTTTTGAAAATCTGCTCTTTTTTGATGCACGAATATGAGTCCTGACAAAATTTAAAAGACAAGGGCACTGCTATATTTCTTTCATTCCGGTAGAAAGACCGCCGGACTCTATGAATCCACAGTGATCTAAAGCATACTGATATTACTTCCAAAGAACTGATTCGCTGAGCGGACGACGGGTCTTATTCCGATGAACATCTTCTCCGCGGTATCCGAAAGCTGCCATCACGGCGATCCCGAAATGTTCCGTATCGAAAAGGCCGTGCTCTTCTCCCAAAAGCCTATCCATCTCCTTGGGTATAAATCCTTCCAAGGGGCACGAATCAATTCCCATGAGCGCTGCCACGGCCATCATATGTGCCATGACGATGTACGCCTGTTTCCCCGCCCAGTCAAAAGCGCTCCGTTCGCTTTCCAGCGTTTTGAAATCATTTTCTGAGAAATTACCGTAAGCGTTTCTGTAAAATTCATAGACTTCATCAGGTACCTGGTGGACGTCTTTCAGCATATGCCTGATGTAATCTGAGCCGAAAGTGATATCTGCTTTTTTCCGTGCCAGGAATACCACGAAATGACTGGCATCCAGTTTGTCCTTAATGCCCCATCCGAATTCCTTCATTTCTTCACGAAGCGTTTTGTCCTGAATGACAAGTATTTTCCACGTTTCCAGTCCGAAAGAAGTCGGAGCCAGACGGGCCGTTTCCAAAAGCACTTCAAAGTCTTCCGGCGGAATAGTTTTTTCACTGAATCTTTTTGTCGCATAGCGGTACTTCATAGCGTTCAGCAGTTCTTCTTTCTTAAAATTCGGTTTTGCCGCATTGACCGTTTCAATAACGGTTGATTCTCCATGATTCATAAGGTACTCCTTCATAACTGTTATAATACTGTTTGTGCCATAAGACTATCTTCTTTTTCGAATTTTGTCAATATAGATTTTATTTCTTCTCTTTTTTCATACCCATCCCGGTTAGCATCCCATAAGTATAAGGATATATTTTTTTACCGCTTCTTTAGTTTTTCTGGAGAAAAGTATTCTATCAATTGCAAATACTGAACAAAAGGAGTAAAATGTACATATATTAAATCGACAATTTTAAAAATATTTAATCATGAGGCATATATGATCCGGAGTTACGATAAAAAATATTTAAAGATCGCATTGCCTGCGGCGCTGGAAGGTCTCTTCATGATTCTCCTTGCTTCCGCGGATTTAATCATGGTCGGCACCTTGGGGGCTGTTTCCATTGCGGCGGTCAGTATTTTCCTCCAGCCGCGGCTCGTCATTCTCTGCTTTACCCGCTCTCTTGCTTCCTCCGTGACTCTTCTTGTTTCCCGGGACGCCGGGCGGAATGACAGGACAAACGCCTCCGATATCCTGAAGAAATCTATTTTCATCGGAGCCATCGTCCTTCTGTTCATCCATAGTATCTTTTATCTGTTCCTCGAAGATATTTTCTACCTTATGGGCGCAAAGACAGAATATATGGCGGAAGCTCTCGCTTACGGAAATATTGCGCTGCTTTCCGTTTTTATTTCTTCATTCACCCTCTTTTTCCAGGCAGTCCAGCTTGGCTTCGGCCAGACGGCAATCATCATGAAGACAAATATTCTGGGAAATATAGTGAATGTCATCATGAATTTCATCCTGATCTTCGGCATGGGGCCGATTCCTGCCATGGGTGTCGCCGGCGCGGCAATCGGCACGGTCATAAGCACCATTTTCAGTCTGTGCTGGACGATTTATCTTATGAAAAAAGACCACCTTCTTGAAGGAGGTTCTTTCATTCCCGACCAAGCGTATTTCAAAAAAGTCACACCTATTTTCCTTTCTGTTTTCAGTGAACAGGGTTTTGAGCGTATAGGCATGGTTCTTTTCACCCGCATGGCTGCGAGCCTTGGCACGATTCCCTTTGCCGTCCACAGTATCTGTATGAATATTGCCGATATTTACTGGGACTACATCGTAGGATTCGGCAAAGCGAGCATGGTCACCGCAGGGCAGTCTATCGGCAAAAAATCGGAAACTGAATGGCACGCGTTTAAACGGGCAGGCATTAAATGGACTCTGATCTGTTCCACCGCCGCGTTCACCCTCACTGCCGTTTTCAGAGAAGAAATCTTTTCCTTCTATTCTTCCGATCCCGAAGCGCTTGCTATGAGCGGCATCGCTATGCTTATCTGCGCTGTCGTGAATTTTCCGGCAGGACATGCCCTCGTCTGTGCAGGTATCCTGCGCGGCAGCGGAAAGACCGCTTCTGTTGCGGCGTATGCTTTCGTAAGCATCACGATTCTCCGTCCCATCATGACAGCATTCTTCCTTTTTGTCATGGGATGGGGCCTTGTCGGCGCATGGTGCGCCCTTTTACTTGACCAATGCATCCGCGCCTCCTGCGCGACTGTCCTGCTTCACCGCCTCCAAAAAGCCGGATGGAATAAAATGATTGAAAAACTGGCGTAAATATTCCCGCTGTCCATCGGATGGCGGTTTTTCACCGGCAGATACATTTGAAATATTTCTTACTTCCGTCCACGAAATCACGAGAAAATGTTCTTTTGCTTTTTCCTGTATTATAATTTAATAGCAACCGTTAAAATAAGTTTTTTTTATTTGCGGAAACAATGATGAATTTTTCTGGAGAACTTTCTTTCAATCAAAAAATAATTACCGAAGCACGCCTCTTTGAAGCGCCTGTCCTTCCCCGGCTTAAACTGAAGAGTGTAAAAATCTTAGGACTGGCTGCCGAATAATATATCCTTTCAAAAGTCATTAATTTTATAAAGGGGAAAATCATCAATATGACAGAAAAAACAGCCTTATTACTAAATGAATTGACACCTGCACAAAAAAATTATGTAACGAACAGACTTGCAGCGAAAGAGAAAGACCTCTCAGTCGCTTATCTTTGCTGGTTTTTCTGTATTCATTATTTTTATTTAAGGAAACCGGTAAGAAATATACTATACTGGATTACTTACGGAGGCGTTTTCATTTGGGCTATTATAGACTTGTTTCGAATGAAATCCCTTGTCGAAGAATGCAATGAAACGATCGTACAAGAATTAATTCAGGAAGCCACTTTGCTTGAAAGTTAAAGGAGAAATCAATTTATAGCACTTATACGCTCCAAACGGCAAAATCGTCTGCGTTGGAATTAATAATAAAAAAGTCTGTTTGAAACGATTTTATAATCGGCAGGCGGTATAATGCTTGTGTCTGAAAATCCAAGATGCATACCGATACAACTCAATCGGTTTAACTGACAAAGTATTAGAATTTTAGGATTAGCCGTTCTACGGCAGTCTGAGATTTAATAAATTTAAAAAGGAGTCTGAAATGTTTACTATCTTCTCTTATTTAGCCTGTGCAGCATTTATCATGTTAATTATTGGATTGATAAAGCCTAAATGGGGTAGCTTCGGGCGCTATCCGGATATTAATCGTTGGAAACTTGCGTTACTCTGGTTTGCTGTAGTTGCCGTATTTTCATCGGTAGGATCCGCATTTATGACTGATGCGGATAAATTACATTTGGAGCAGAGGAAACTGGAGAGGCAGGCAACAGAGCAAGACAAAAAAGACGCTGAAAGCATAACTGCGTTGATGTCTGGGTTGGACATTGACAAAGTTTCCGCAAAATCTGATCTTTTACTACTTCGTCAACTAGGATTTACAACAGTTACAAAGATATTCGGCGATCCCAAAAGCGGCTATGAATTATCGGCTCCGGAATTAGGGCAGGCTATCGCAGCAGTATATACAGATGAATCAAAAAATATAACCGAAGTCATCTATAAAAATCACACGCTATATAAAGATGGCGTGGTAAAGAAAACGCTCAAAGATATAATATTAACAAAAGCAGATGCTGAAAGAGCTTATAAATCAGCGCGGAAATGGGTAAAAAATAATCTGAAAGATCCGGATAGCGCAAAATTCGACGATGATAAATTTGGTGCTTTCAAAGAAAATGGAATTATTAAAATGTCAGGAATTGTTAGAGCAAAAAATAGTTTTAATGCCATCGTTCCCGCAAAATGGTATGCTGAGGTGGACGCATCTTCGTATAATGTGCTCAACGCATCTATAGATAATGAGTAGCCTGTAACCACATAACATAAAAATCCCGCTATCGTACCGTTAATACGACAGCGGGAATGTAATACCCCAACCGGGGCTTATTACGTTTATGGGAATAGCACACAGCCGACCTACTTTTTGAAGGAGGCTGTTTTTTCATACAGTAAAAGCCGTTATCCATACCCGGCATTCATCCGATCAGCAGCATAAAAATCTATTGAAGACCGGACTTCATATAGGAAAACTTTTTAAAGCATCACCGTACAATTATAAAACCGAACTCCCCATCTTACAAAATTCTGTAAAATGGGGAGTTCGGATAAACATATTCTGGTGACCCAAGAGAGATTCGAACTCCCGACACCTTGATTCGTAGTCAAGTGCTCTATCCAGCTGAGCTATTGGGCCAAATTGGCAGGGGCAGAGGGACTCAAACCCCCAACCTACGGTTTTGGAGACCGTTGCTCTATCAATTGCGCTATGCCCCTGTATTTTTACATAGATACCATCTATGTGACTGCAATATAATAACAAATATCTTCGGAAAAAGCAAGCAATTTTCTAAAATGATCCCTCTTCTTCCTTTCTTCAACAGGCTCTTTTCCTTATAAATAAGTGCCCGTTGAATAGTATAAAGTGATCCCGAGGAGGGTACATCTTGTAAATGACAGCGATAAGACAACATGGTACAATAAAATTATTCACAGGAATATTAATTTTTTCCTTTTCTTACTTTATCCGATAAAATCTGATGAGTATGTACATATTTATAAAGTTGTGCACAGTTATTCACAATTATTCACAGATTTATTCCTCTTTTAAACAGACCGGGTATGAAAGGATGTACAAATGGAAATTTTTGAACTCTGGACACATGTCTTAGAGGGAATAAAAATAAAAAATCCCGAATATTATAATAATTTTTATAGTTTTGTTTTTCCCATTTCTTTTTCCGACGGTATTTTCACAGCCATGACTACCGTCCCTTATATGATTCCCTGGATCAACGCTGTCTACAAGACAAAATTGGAGAAAATTCTTTCTGAAAAAAGCGGAATGCCTGTAAAGCTGGTTCTTCAATCTCAGGAAAACAGCGAGGTTTCCGCTGCTGATCCGGTACCGGAAACATCTGCTGTTTCTGAAACTTCCGGAAATTTTGGGATTCCTCCTGTTTCTTCTCTACCCGATAAGGAGAAAAAGGAAAATCCCGATATATCTTTCTCTCCTTATAAGACAGAAGAAAACCCGGAAATCTATGAGGAACCTGTAATACCTGATTTCATGAATATCAAACCGCAAAATCCGGAAGAAGTTAAACTTCCCAGTATTTTAGATAATCCATCTTCCATCAGGCCTTCTGCCGTTCCTCTTCCGGCCAAATCTCCGGAAAAGAAATTTCCTTATAAATTCGACGATTATACTTTCGATAATTTTGTCCATGGCAACTGTAATGAAATTGCTTTCCAATCAGCCCATGCCATCGCTCTTTCCTGTGAAGAATATACAGATTCTCCCGATACTAATTATTCTAAAAAAAAGCCGAAAGCCAGTAATTATAATCCACTGTTCATTTACGGCCCTTCAGGTTTGGGCAAGACCCATCTTCTTCTTGCCATTTCCAATTATGTAAAAACTCATCGTCCTGATCTTTCCGTTCTCTTTGTAACAAGCGAAAATTTTACGAATGAACTTATTGAATCCATTCGCAGCGGAAAAATGCAGGAATTTCGTGAAAAATACCGCACTGTAGATTACTTACTTATTGACGATATTCAATTTTTCAATGGTACGAAAGAATCGTCCCGTATGGAAATTTTCAATACTTTTAATGCGATTGCCGACAATGATAACTACATCATTACGACAAGCGACCGTACACCGAGTGATTTGAAAGATTTCCATGAACGCTTAATAACACGATTCTCCAGCGGTATGATTGCCCATATTTCTCCTCCCGATTTTGAAATTTGTTCCATCATCCTGCAGAAGAAGGCGGAACGCTCCCATATCGATATGCCTGAAGAAGTAATTTCCTTTATCGCGGGAAATGTCAATTCCAGTGTCCGCGAGCTGGAAGGCGCTTTCAAACAGGTTGTCGGATATTGCCAGATTAAAAAGGTCCCCCTTACTTTGGAAAACGCCCGGGACGCCCTTGCCGATATTATCAAGGTGGATCTTTACAGTCATTTATCTGCTGAAACGATCATCGATACTGTCTGCAAGTATTATAATGTAAAAAAGGAACAGGTTTTAGGCAAATCCCGTCCAAAAAATGTGGTCATTCCAAGACAGATGGCGATGTATATTGCCCGCGAGGAATTGAATGATTCTTTTCCTGCTTTGGTAAAATATTTTAATAAAGACCACAGTACAATTGTCCATGCTTACGAACGAGTACAAAAAGAACTCAAAAATAGTGATAGAACCAGAAAAGAACTGAAAGATATATTAACTCTTCTCAAAAGGAAAAGATAAAATACTTGTTTTAAAATCAATTCTTTTTTGTAAATAAATTGTTTATAACTTGTGAATAAATCATTTTTCATAAAAAACTGTTTATTCAGTGAATAAAAATTTTCATTATTCACAAAGTTATTCCCTTCGAAAAAGAAAGAAAATATATCCTTTGCACAGACTTATTCACTTATTCACACAAACTACTTCTACTGCTTTTATTTTTTGTAATTTATATTAGTAAAGGAGCTACCATGAAAGTTACATTCCAAACGCAGGACTTATGCCACGCTTTAGAAAGAGTACAACGCGCAGCACAGACAAAAGTCACATCAAACACAAATAATGGTTTCTTTATTTCCGCTGAAGACGGAAAAGTTGAATTTCAGGCGAATGATTATTCCATTGGCATCCGTACTTTTTGCGAAGCTGATGTGGAAGAGCGGGGATCCGTCCTTATTTCGGCACCCCATCTTTTGTCTACCATAAAAATGATGCCTTCCGGTCCAGTTGTTATGGAACAGAAAAAAGGCGAAAGTACTGTTTTCTTTAAGGCGGGCCAGTATAATTCTCATTTTCCCACAAGAGATACGGCAGAATTTCCGCTGGTTACGGAAATTGATCATGCGTTCCATGTAAATATGAAATGCAAAGACTTTTCGGAAATGGTGAATCTTGTTTCTTTTGCTGCTTCCACGGATGCGAAAAATCCTATCTTCACCGGTATTCTCTGCGATATCACTGAAAATATATTTACCATGGCCGCTACGAATTCTCACCGCTTGGCGGCAAGAGAGATATCTCTTGAAGAAATGCCGACAGGAAAAGGGAATTTTATCGTTTCCGCTTCTGTTCTCCAGGATGTGATCCGTCTTCTTCCTGCCGGGGAAGATAGTATGATGGAAATATCCTGGGCAAGCCGTCATGTTGCGTTTTCTTTCGGGGAGACATACTTCCTCTCCAATCTTATTAACGGAGTTTATCCCGATTATAAGAGAGTATTCCCGTCAAGTTTCGATTTGCATGCGACTTTGGATCTGAAGGATTTTGAGGAAGCAGTCCGTTTTGTCAGTCCGATTTCCAGAGATATGAGTTATAAAACAATCAATTTTAAATTTGAAAATGGAACTCTGGAAGCTTTTGAGGAAGATCCCGATATCGGCCGTTCTGAAACGTCCATTCCGGCAGAGCTGGACGGTGCTGATGTGAAGATTACTTTTAACTGCACTTATGTGGAAGATATTCTGAAACATTCAAAAGGAGAAAAAATTATTCTTCATGTAAAGAAAAACGGACCTATGGTGGTAGAACAGGAAGAAGATAAGACGTATCGCTATGTGGTAACGCCTATGAGAGGCCGCTGATGAAAGAAATAGAAATATATGGAGATTATATTCAGCTGGATCAATTTTTGAAAAAAGAGAATATAATTTCTTCCGGTGGTGGAACAGGGGATTTTATAAAGAAGCATGAAATTTTTTTGAATGGAAGCATTATTCAGGAAAAAAGAAAAAAGATCCGTCTTGGAGATGAAATTTCTCTTGATGGAAAAGTCTATAGAATAATTGAGGCGAAGAAATGAGATGCGGAAAGGCCCGTCTCATTGAAATACGAAATTTTGAAGATTTTTCTATTGATCCTGCCGAAAATATGACTGTTCTCACGGGTAAAAACGGTGAAGGAAAAACGAATATCATTGAGGCAATTTATTTCGCCTCTGTGGGAAAGTCTTTCCGCACAAGTAATGATGAGGAACTGATCCGCCTTAATAAAGAAGAAGGAACGATTCTTTTGGATTTTAGCGTTCGCGGCGTAATGCATGAAATCAAAATCAAATTGTCCCGGAACAAAGGTAAAAGAATTTTGATTAATGAAACGGCCACGAAAAAAAGAGATCTTATGGGAATGTTCCGTACGGTGCTTTTTACGCCGGATGAGCTTCAGCTGATTAAAGGAGCGCCGCAAAACCGCCGCCGTTTTATTGATTTGGAAATTTCCCAGGTCAGTCCGCGGTACTATGAGGAAATACTTCGTTATGGCAGGGCCGTACAGCAGCGGAATGCAGCATTTAAAGAAGCCCGTTTTCATGGATTTACGGCGGATGTGGATGTATGGGATATGCAGATTGCCAAAGGAGCATCGTACATCGTAAAGAAAAGAATGGAAACCATAGGAAAGATAAATGAAATTGTTTCTTCCATGGAATCGCTTTTGACTGATGAGAAGGAAAATATTTTAATCAAGTACAGGAAAAGCGGAAATCAGGAAGAACGGTTTGATGAAGAATGGTACTTGGAAAAACTGGCCCTTTCCAGAGAAGAAGACAGCCGTTTTTGCCATACTTCCATCGGTCCGCATCGGGATGACCTGATTTTTATTATGAATGGAAACGATATTTCTTCTTATGGTTCCCAAGGGCAGCAGCGGACAGCTATTCTGTCCGTGAAGCTGGCGGAACTGGAATTTGTGAAAAAGGAAACAGGTGAATATCCTCTTCTTTTATTGGATGATGTGGGGAGCGAACTCGATAAAGAACGAAGAGAGGCTCTTTTTTCTTATCTCATAAAAAAGGAAATTCAGACTATCATTACAACGGCTGATGAATCTCTTGGCGCTTATGGAAAAGAAATAAAAATAGGGATATAATTTGTTTCACGTGAAACTGAGTAAAAAAGATAAGCTTCTACAAAATGCTTATCTCTTTTACTCAGTTTTTTTGTTTGAAACAGGGATCATGGGATGAAAATGGTATGAAAGGAAAAATGTTTCAAGTAATTATTTTTTATTGATAACGTCAAATTTGGTTTCCGGCATATTACGGAGGGCGGTTTCCGCTTCTCTTAAGGAAATATCTTTCAACGGTTTGTGAAGAATCATGGAAAGAAGGATCCGTTTGTTAAGAGGACCGTCAATTTTCCTGTAAATGTTTTCCCGTATTCTCTGTATAAGTATTTCTCTGCCTTCTTCGTAAGCCGTATATTTACAGGGAATCTTTTTGTAAATTTCGTTGTAGGAAAGATGGGGGGTTTCTTTTAAAAGAAGTATGATTTTTCCGATCTGGGACTGTTCTTTTCTATTTTCGCAGACAGTGCAGGTATTTATACCGGGAGGGATAAGGTCACCGCAGACGGCACAGGAATGCCAGCCGGCCCGGATTTCTCCTTTCCTTTTTGCCGCGGCAGCTTTCATCATTTTTGTAAAAAGGCTGCGGGTATTAGTATCGGAGATGTAAGCGCCGGTCCATTTATCGATAGAGTTCCGTTCTTCTTCCGAAAGGGGAACGGAATATATCTTTTCTTCTTTTTCCTGCCGGTTGTTTACAGGGGCAAGAGAGGATTCCGGGGAACGTTCGATTTTCGCCCGGCCCGCAACGAAGCGTATATCTGTGTACTTTTTCCCGTAGTCGTCTTCTCTGATCCGTTTGAGAAGATCCGCTTTCATCATATAGAGGTGGTTCATCCAGACGGAATTGGTGACGGTAATATAAAGTGTCTGTTTCTTTTCAAAAGAAATATAGGATTCCCGTGCGATCATGGGACCGGCGATATTTTTCCATTTGTTTTGCAGCTGCCAGAAACGAAATGACGGATTGGAAAAGAGAGTTTTCCCTTCCTTTGAAAGTTGGAATACTTCCGACAGGTTTGACAGACGGCCTGTTCTTTTTTCATTATTCTTTCTTTCCATCAATCCAATCCTCCTTTTCTGTTTTTTTCTATTATACTAAATAATTCAATTCTATTTCATATAAACGGTTCAAAAGGAATATAATAAAGATATAGATATTTTTCGTAAAGGAGGATGACATGGAAAACATAAAAAAAGTAAAAATTGATATTGACCGGTATCGTGTAAAGGAAAATGAGAAAGTGAACTTTAAAAAGTTCCCTACGAAGCGGGATGTGGATATTGATAAAGAAGAAGTGAAGAGCACTTTTTTTCCTGAAGTGATCGAGCAATTGAAAGTATATCAGGAAAAACTGTATGCCCAGAATACATACGGGCTTATTATCGTACTGCAGGCGATGGACGCGGCAGGAAAAGACGGTACGGTCAATCATGTTTTTGCGAATCTGGATCCCGGCGGCGTTTCCGTGGCATCTTTTAAGCAGCCGACAACGGAAGAAAAAGATCACGATTATATGTGGCGCATCAATAAAGCACTTCCGCCGAGGGGAAATATCGGTATTTTCAATCGTTCCCATTATGAAGATGTCATTGTGACGCGTGTTCATAATTTAATCAGTACCGGCCAGCTGCCAAGAGATTTGATTGACAGGAATATCTGGATGGAGCGGTATGAGCAGATTAATAACTGGGAAAAGTATCTTCACCAAAACGGCTTTTACATGGTCAAGATTTTCCTCCACGTATCAAAGGAAGAACAGCAGGAAAGGCTTATCGATCGTATTTTTAACCAGGAAAAGAACTGGAAATTTTCCATGGGTGATATTCATGAAAGAGAACATTGGGATGAATATCGGGAGCTTTATGAAGAGCTTTTGGAAAATACATCCAAGGATAAGTCTCCCTGGTATATTGTACCGGCGGATAATAAATGGTTTACCCGTTATGTGGTGGCGCTCATTACTCTTGATGTGTTGAAAAAGATAGATCCGAAGTTTCCGAAATTATCTCCTGAGGAACAGAAGCAGCTGGAACGGTTCAGGGATATGATAAAAAAGGAAACGGACAAGCCGTTGGAAGAAATAAGAAAGGAAATGGAAAAAGAAGAAAAATAATAAACGGTTGTATTTCTTTAAGGGGGAAAAAATGGAAGAAGAACGCATAAATACGGAGAAAATTGAAAAAACAGAAAAGAAAGTAAAAATTGATATCGACCGGTATCGTGCAAAAGAAGGAGAAAAAATCAGTCTGAAAAAGTTTTCCACGAACTGTGATATGAATGTGGACAAGGAGTATGTGAAGACAGTTTCCATGACAGCAGCGCTGGAAGAATTGTCTCTGTACCAGGCGAAGCTGTATGCCCAGAATACATACGGGCTTATTATCGTACTGCAGGCGATGGACGCGGCAGGGAAAGACGGCACGATTAAGCATGTCTTCTCTCATCTCGACCCGAACGGTGTCCATGTCGTTTCTTTTAAGCAGCCGACGACGGAGGAAAAGGATCACGATTACATGTGGCGTATCAATAAGGCGCTGCCCCGCCGGGGAAATATCGGTATTTTCAATCGTTCCCATTATGAAGATGTGGTGGTTACCCGTGTCCATGATCTGATTGAAAATGATAAGATTCCCAAGGACCTGGTAGATAAAAATATCTGGGAAACCCGGTATCGCCAGATCCGTGACTGGGAAAGGTACCTGGCGGAAAACGGATTCCATATGGTTAAAATTTTTCTTCATGTGTCCAAGGACGAACAGCGTGACCGTCTGGCGGAACGTATTTTGAACAAGAAGAAAAACTGGAAATTTTCTATTGCTGATATCAATGAGCGCCGTTTCTGGGACAGGTATCAGGATCTGTACAGCGAAATGATTGAAGAAACATCAACGGAAAAAGCGCCGTGGTACATCGTACCGGCAGATAATAAATGGTTTACCCGTTATGTGGTATCTCAGATCGTGTTGAAAGCAATGAAAGATATTGCCCCGAAGTTCCCCGAAATGTCGAAAGAAATTAAGGACCAGCTGGAAGAATTCAAAAAGCTGATTGAAAGCGGAAATATAGGAATGATTGAGGAAATGCAGGATGTAATGAAGGGAGGAAATAAATAGCAGTTCAGAAAAGTGAGGAGAAAGCTGTTTAATCAATTATTCAAGTTGGAAAGGTTTTTATTCCTTATTATTCCCCGGCCTTCTTTGCATACTCCTTTTCCAAAGGATAGTATTTTTGGATATGAACAAAGAGGGAATCTCCGTTTTAATAAGACAAGAATGTTTATGTTATAATGAAACAAATTAAGTTGATTAGAATGAGGGAGGGAAAATATATGAAAAAGACAATGGCGGTTCTGGCGGCTGCAGCGGCGCTTACCATGAGCGTCTATGCGTCACCCCAGACGGAATTTACAAAAGGGCAGTGGGAAATTAACGCAGGTATGTGGAATACAAAAGCAAAAACCCGTACTTACAAAGACAACAGCGCATGGAATTTCAACGGCGGCGTGACATACGGACTGACTGACAAGGCGGCGGCGCAGTTTCAATACTATGGTCTTAACAGTGATGATACGGACGGCCGCAGCCACGAATTAAATCTGCTTTACAGCGTTCATCCCCAGGTAGCTGTATACACCGGATATAATCACATTACGATGTTGGACTTTCCTATCGGTGCTTTCGGGGCGGAAAAACGGGAGAATGACATCGCCCAGCTCGGTATCATCGCCCGCCAGCCGATTAATGAAGTTCTTGATTTGTATGCAAAAGGCGCGCTCGGTTCAAAGAATACATCCATCTGGGAAGCCGGTGTGAATTTTGCACTCGATGAAAACATCGACCTCAATGCGGGATACCGTTACCTGAATACGGAAGGGAGCAGAAATAAAAATGTTTCCTATCAGGGATGGCTGGCAGGTGTTTCCTATCGTTTCGGCGGCGGCAGTGACGGAAAAGCCGTTTATTCTGAAAATGATATCGATTATTCCGCATTGGACAATAAAGGACAAAAGAAAGAGGAAAGCATGGTAACCATCACTCCGGCAGAAGAGAAGACGGCGGTTCCGGAGAATGATTATTACTTTATCAGTATTCATTTCGGAAATGATTCCGATATCCCCCGTGCTGATCAGACGGCGAATCTGGATGCTTTTGTCAAGGCGGCAAAAGAAACAGGTCATACTTTCAAGCTTGTAGGACGGACAGATTCCAACGGGTCTAAAGAGTACAATGATGATCTTGCTATCCGCCGTGTAAAGAAGGTGGCGGACTATGCGGTGGCTCACGGCGTAGATCTGAGTCATCTGGTGGGTATGTACAAAGGGGAAGAAGCACCGGTAGATACGAATGATACGGAAGCCGGCCGTGCGAACAACAGACGCGTGGATATATTTGAACATAAATAAGGGATAAGCCGACAGCTTTGCTCTTCTTTGGGCAAGGCTGTTTTTTCCGGGCGGAGTCTTTTTGCCCCGGAGTGTCTATGACGGACTGTCAGCAGTATCCCCTCCCCTTTCTCTGCGGCACGAAAAAAGACAGCTTTATCTTTTATAGGATAAGGCTGTTTTTGTCTGTGCTGGATCATTTATAAGAACTCTGATCAGATCCCGGCGGCATAGAGCGGAATGATGTTAATGACCGGTTCCTCATAAGGATGGATCTCTTTGACAGCGGCCATCGTTTTTTCCAAATTTTCTTTTTTTATGGTGACTTCCACTTTATACTCTTCTTCTTCACTGATTTCATTTTTTTTGCCGATGTAAGGAGTCGTTCCTTCCAAAGGACGCCATGTTCCCTTGACGGGACTGTAAGAAAGGCAGCTGTCATAGTTTCCTATATGCCCGGCATCCACCGATTGGAGTGCTTTTTGCAGGATGCGGAAATGGGTAGCGGGAATAAATATTTCCAGTTTCAGATATTGTATAGTCATTATTACCTCCCTTTTTGGCTTATAAAGAAAGAATCATTTCTATAAGTTCATCAGGTGAAAAAGCGATCCGTTCCGCTCCGTGGTTTTTAAGAAATTCTCCGGTGCGGAAACCCCAGGCAACAGAAATGCTGGGGAATCCCCCTTTCTTTCCTGTCATGATATCCACTTCCGAATCACCGATATAAACGATTTCTTTTGCTTTTATTCCTAAACGGCGGGCTATTGACAAAATCATTTCCGGATCCGGCTTAATGGCCATTTCCGGGTTTCTTCCAATGGAAATATCAAAAAGACCGGGGAAAAGTTTTTCTGAAAGGATCTGCACATGGTTATCGTCTTTATTAGATGCTACGGCACAGCGGATACCTTTTTTCCGGAGGGTGCGAATAACTTCAGGTATACCGCTGTAAGGTTTTGTTTTGATTTGGTTATGGGTTCCATAGTAAGAAGTAAAGACGTCCATGAGTTCGTCTATTTCTTCTTCAGTGGCGGGAATGTCTTCCACCGGAATTTTGTTCCCCGCCAGTTCCAGATCTTTTGCTGAAAATCCTTTTGCCATAGCGAGGGCTTTAATCATATCAAGGTTCAAGGCCCAGCCGAAGCAGAGTTTTACCATTTCTTCCGGATGTCCCCCTTTATGTCCCGTTTCCACAAGAGCATAGTTCAAAGAATCAGTAAGGTCGCCGATGGTATTTAAAATAGTACCGTCCATATCAAAAACAGCAGCTTTGATCATTCTATCTCCTTATAAATGTTTCACGTGAAATATGAGTTCAGAAAGTTTTTTTCAAACGGAGTCCGGGAAGGATGAGAAGGAAGCTTACGGCAAGTCCTATGAAGAGCGGATCAAAAGGAAATTTTGCCAACGCGGCGGTGATAGCGGCAATGGTACTTCCCGCCATGGAGAACACCGCCCAGTCCGCATTGAGATGACCCGGCCAGAAAACAGCAAGCGTGAGAGGCAGAAAGATGCCTCCTCCCCGGAGTCCCATAGAAAGATAATTCCAGAAAAGTATTTCTGTCCCCCTGTTCATGATGGCGATAAGGGATGCCAGAATCATGACGGCAAGGACGGTCAGCTTTGTCAGGCGGAGAAACTTTTTGTCATCAGTAATTTTCAGCAGGGGTGAAAGAATATCATGGGAAATCATAGTGCCGATACCCAGTGACAGTCCCCCGATACTTCCCAGTAGGGAAAGAATGATGCCGCTCATGGCAAGGCCGCCGATGAGGACCGGCACATGATTGACCAGAAAGGTGGGCAGGACTAAGATCGGTAAGGTTCCGGGCTCTGCGGCGTGCATGTACATACCGACAGCTACTGACGGCAGCCCGATGGGGATGACGATAAGTGCTGCAATGAAGCAGCCGGAAGCCGCTTTCAAAGGGGTACCTGCTGAAAAGATGCATTGGATATAAGTCTGTGTGCAGAGTACGCCAACGATGACGGAAAATAAATGGGCCATTGCGGAATCTGTGCCCTGCCCCATCAGATCAAAATGAGAAGCGGGAAACGAAGAGAGGGTATTGTTTTCCTGTAACAGCAGAAAAGCAATGGCGCCGGATATGAATAGAGAAATCCAGATAATTACCATTTTCAGGATACCGTTGACGGCGGCGCTTTTCATGCCTCCGAAAAAAGTATAGGCGATAACGAGAGCCATAAGGAGAAGGGCGGACAGAAAAGGCGTCAGCCCGAAAAGGGCGGAAATGATCTCTATCCCCGGCAGTGAACTGGCAACAGCGGACAGAAGGATACCGATGGAAGAAATAATGGAAGAAAGCATCTCGGCCTTCTTTCCGTAATAAAGTTCCAGATATTGAGGAATTGTTTCCAGTGTTGTATTGCGAAGCCGTTTGGCATAGAAAATACCCATAAGGATGAAAGCGATACCGCTTCCCAGGGTAAACCACCACGCAGAAAGGCCAAAAGAGTAAGCCAGCTGTGCCGTACCTACCGTAGCGCCTCCCCCGACGACCGTTCCCGCGATGCTTCCGGCGACAAGAGAGGCCCCGGCGCTTCGTCCTGCCACACTGTATCCTGCAGAGGATCTTACGGAACGGGAAACATAAAATCCGCTTCCAATGACGGCAAAGACCGTGGCGGAGATGATTAGTATATGTAAAAAGGTCAGAGACATAAGAATCGGCCCTTTCGTAAGTATTTTTGTAATCCTATTTCAAAAGTATAGATAGATTATAACAGAATACGGAATAAGATTGGAAAAATACTTTATATGTTTCACGTGAAACATAAGGGGATAAAATAAATCGTCTCCTTATGGTATAATAATATGGACTATCTGTGAAAGGATGTAAGCTATGGGGAAGATCATCAGTATCATTAACCAGAAGGGCGGCGTGGGAAAAACCACAACAGCAGTAAATCTGGCTGCGTTCCTGGCGGACAAAGGATATAAGACGATGCTTGTGGACGCGGATTCCCAAGGAAACGCCACCAGCGGACTCAGCAAAGATGTGGAGTTTGAGGAAACGCTGTATGATGTGCTTTTAGGTGATGTCTCCATCGAAGAAGCCGTCGTCAAGACAGACATAAAGAAATTATCCATTCTCCCCGCTTCCATTGATTTGGCAGGGGCTGAAATTGAAATGGTTTCCATGGAAAAACGGGAATTTCTTATGAAAAGAAAACTGGATCAGGTACGCGATAAATATGATTTCATTTTGATTGACTGTCCTCCTTCTTTAGGTCTTATGACGCTGAACGCTCTTGTAGCATCGCAGGAAATACTTATCCCCATTCAGGCAGAATTTTATGCGCTTGAAGGACTTTCCCAGCTGGTGAAGACAGTACAGGTCGTGACACGTAAGCTGAATCCGGGTTTGTCCATACTGGGGATATTGCTGACGATGTTTGACGGCAGGACGAATTTATCCCTTCAGGTAGCTGATGAAGTGAAGAAATATTTTGGAAATAAAGTCTTCCGCACGGTGATTCCCCGATCGGTGAAATTATCGGAAGCGCCGAGTTTCGGTGAACCCATACTTACATACGCGTCGAAATCCAAGGGGGCGGAAGCATATAAAAAGTTGTGCCGTGAGGTGATTAAACGTGTCTAAGACCAAAAGACTGGGAAAAGGATTGGGAGAACTGCTCGGAAGAGAAGTGATGGAAGAAAAGAATACCGAAAGTATTTCCATTTCCCTTGTTGTTCCCAATGAATGGCAGCCGCGGCGTGAATTTGAGCCGGAATCTTTAAATGCTCTGGCGGAATCCATCAAGGAACACGGTGTCGTCCAGCCGGTTATTGTAAGAAAAAAAGACAGCGGATATGAACTTATTGCCGGCGAGCGTCGTTTAAGAGCGGCCCAGCTGGCGGGGCTTGTGGAAATACCTGCTCTTGTCCGCGATTACAGCGATCAGGAAACAGCGGAAATTGCCCTCATTGAAAATCTGCAGCGTGAAGATCTGAATCCTCTTGAGGAAGGACTTGCCTATCAGCGGATGATCAGTGAATATCATTTTACACAGGAAAAGATGGCAAACCTTATCGGTAAGAGCCGTTCCTATGTGACGAATATGATGCGGCTTCTGGAGCTTTCTGAAGAGGTAAAAAGCCTTCTTTTGGAGCGGAAATTGACGGCGGGACAGGCGCGTCCCCTTTTAGGATTGGAAACACCTGCCGAGCAGATCGCGCTTGCGCGCCGAATTGTGGAAGAAGATCTTTCTGCACGGCGTATCGAGGAAATCCTCCGCCGTGAAAAAGACGGACAAAAGCGAAAGCCTGCGGATAAAGCGGATGCGTATCTCCGTGCGCTGGAAGAAGATCTGGTGAATGCCGTAGGATCCCGTGTAAAAATTAAAGTGGGAAAAGGGAAAAACAGTCACAGAGGCACCATTTCCATTTCTTTTAAAAGTGACAAAGAATTTGAACGTATTACAAAACTTCTCAAACAGGGAGAATAAATGAATCCATGGATATCTTAGAATTCAATATCAATTATCAGCTCATACTCTCCGTAATCGGCACGATTCTTGCGGTTTTACTGGTATTTCTTATTCTCCAGTTTTTTTGGCTCCGGGCTAAGGTGAATCGTCTGTATAGGAAATATAAATATTTTATGATGGGTGAAGACGGCGGTTCCATCGAAATGAAGTTGTCCACAGAAGTACGGGAACTTCGGGATATGGTGGAATCTTCCCAGGGTATGCTTCATCAGCAGGAGCTTCTGGCTACGATGCAGCTGAAATCTTTTCAGAAAATTGGTTTGGTACGATATGATGCTTTTGATGAAACAGGAGATAAACTTTCCTTTTCTCTTACCCTTCTGGACGGCAAAAATAATGGCGTCGTCCTTTCTTCTCTGGCTGGTCATGATGCGTCCCGCATTTATGCAAAAGCTGTGACCGGTGGTGAATGCAGGGAAGCACTTTCCGCAGAAGAAGCGGAAAGTATCGGTATAGCGCTGAATACGCTCATGCCTGATGTGGCGAAAAAGGCAGAAGATGCAGTCTGTGCCGACAAAGAGAAAAATGATGAAAATCCATCTGCCCGGCGTATCGACCGGACAGAAAAGAAATAATGGAAAGTAACAGGAGTATTTCCTTGAAATAGATTGGCAGGTGAGTGGATGATTAAAGAAAAAAACGAAGAAACCGGTGAAGTGAAAGTCATATTTTCATCTGAAGAATTTAAAAAACTGAAAATTTTTGGTGGTGCGGCAGCGGTACTTCTCATTCTTTCTGCCGGCTTGGCGGGATGGGCTGCATACAGTATGACCGCTCTCCATGCGGAAAATGAGCTTTACCGGAGCCAGCTTAAAATGGCGGATGAGAAAATGCAGGCCCTTGAAAATAAAGCCAAAACCGTAGAAAAAATCAGCGGACAACTGCAGGAGCTTGTTCGTACGAATGGCGGAACCGTGCCTGAAAATACAGGGACTGGCGGTATTGGCGGCGCTTCCACTGTTCCTGACATAGCAAAAACGACGGGCAATAAGAAAAAAGATGATGAGAAAATTGCTGTGTCAGAAACACCGGGGGAACTTTTGAAAGAAATGCGCCGCCTTGATGAACGTTTAGATAAGCAGATACGTCTTGTCGTCGCGCTCCGTTCTGAATTTATGAACCAAGCCTATGGAACTGTCAGCTCTGTTTTGAATCCCACGGCGGAAACGCCGAACATATGGCCAGTTGCGGGTCCCATTTCCAGCTACTACGGATACAGAACCAGCCCTGGCGGTATCGGATCTACCTTCCATGAAGGAGTAGATATTGCCGGCGATTATGGCACACCTATTTCTGCGACTGCTGCGGGGACTGTCACACAGGCAGGCTGGGTCGGCGGCTACGGATACCTTGTGGAAGTAAGACATGCCGATGGTATTGTTACGCGGTATGGGCATAATTCCGCTGTTCTGGTTTATGAAGGACAGCATGTGGACCAGGGCAGCATGATTGCCCTTATGGGGAGCACGGGAAACAGTACCGGTCCTCACTGCCACTATGAGGTCCGTATTAATGGAGAAGCAGTGGATCCCATGTATTTCCTGCCACAAAGCTATTGAAATAAATCGGTTAAGAAAATGAATACTTATTTTTGATAATAGATAATAATTTTGATAATAATAAAATTTATTTCATAATATAAATAGTTATTTACGAAATTGAAAGCCTGTAAACTTATTACAGGTTATTTTCCTGTATGATAAAAATAGGGATAGATCTTATTTTATTATAGATTCCAATGACCGCATCTTGTGACTTTGCCAAAATATCTTGTTAAAATATCTCATTGTGGCAGTGTCTGATAATTTATTTTACGTCTTTGACAAGGCAGACGGTGCATTTCTTGGAAAAGCAAAAAATGAGGAAATGCTTGGTAATGATATGCATATCGAAGGGATGATCAAGATAGATAATAATGCGTTTGCAATCCAGTACCGTACGGACATGATACTAAATTGCAATATCAAATCGGACAGTCACACAGAAAAATTATGTAGCGGATGAAAATCGAGCAATCTGCTCCTTGAAAAGCTCTTCCGGTGTGTGATAGCCAAGCAAACGCCGCGGAAGTCTGTTAATCCAATCTTGCACTTTTTGTACCACGTATTCTGGTACAGCGCTTATATCCTTCCCTTTGGGAATGAAGCGGCGTACCAGGGAGTTATGCTTCTCATTCGTTCCACGCTCCCCTGAAGAATATGGATAGGCAAAATAGACTTTTCCTTCCTTAAATAATTTGCTTAAACCACTGAACTCACTTCCGTTGTCGCTGGTAATACTCCGGAATACTTTGGGGAATAAGCTGCCGTATTGGTGTCGCAATATTTCAAGTCCTTTCCTAACACCTTCTTTTGTCTTTCCCGATATTTTGATGACATGGCGGCAGCGTGTCATCCGTTCGTCTAGGGAAAGAAGGACTTCCCCTGCTTTACGTTTTCCCACAATGGTATCGATTTCCCAATGGCCGAACTCCTGCCGATTATTAACGACTTGTGGGCGTTGCTCAATACTGTCTCCCAGGATACGCCGGTTCTTACGGCAATGGTGTTTCTTTGGTCTCCGCCTTATACGAAGAGGGAGATCGATATTTTTGATAGAAATAAGGCCAAGGTCGATATAGTTGTAAATCGTCTTTGTGCAGAGTATAATCGGGAACATGCTTTGAAGTTTGGCCCTGCCACAGATGGAGTCAGGAGAAAATTTGTTTTGCAACACTTCTTTTTCAAGATATTTGAGAAAAGGTGCGGCTGTCGATAATTTGAAAGGTTTGCGGGAAGCCTCTCGACGTCTCATGTAGACGAGTTGTCCCGTATCAGCAAAGTATCTCTTGTAGTACGTCAGGTCACTGCGCATCTGGTCTACAGTACCGCGTTTCAACTCTTCGTATAGGGTAGAACGAGCAATCCCAACTTGCTTTGCAATATGGACTTTGGGAATTCTTTGTTCTATAAGAGCCTGGATTTGCCCGCGCTGATAAGGCGTCAAGTGTTGGAAAGAACGTTTCTTTGTGTTAGAATGCTGTTGAGACATGCAGGATACCCCTTTCAGTAGATATATTGGTCAAATTCATCTTACTACAGGTTTTCCTGCTTGTCTTTTTATGTGTCCGATTTCATTTTACAACTAACCCTCGCATGGAAGGCAATGAACATAAATAAAATATTGTTGACAGAAGCATTTTTGTGTGGTATGTTATTTAAGTCGCTTAGAGCGATGGTTCTTTGAAAACTGAACAGTACAGCGAGAAAAAAGC
>ERZ772831.111-NODE-111-length-74084-cov-5.002215_pt1 | contig 74084 bp, 63 predicted proteins | sample MGYA00580858_ERZ772831 | MGnify/ENA primary metagenome ERZ772831 (study PRJEB29015, sample SAMEA2737694) | human gut metagenome | biome: human gut; feature: human-associated habitat; material: faeces | place: China | collected 2012 ... | reverse complement strand
GCGAGCGCCCTCCAGCGCTCGCCTGAAAGGTGGTACCCCAGAATTGGATGCTTACTCAATGCACAGACAGCTGCTTGCGAGATTCTTCACTGTGTTCAGACTATACCTAAATATAAAAATAAGAGTTGTTTTAAGCGAAGCTAATGACAAAATACTGACACTTTTCTATTTCGAGATATTCTTATTTTTATTTTTTCATTTTTATTTCTCCCCGCAACGCCCTTGCTTTTCTCCCGCTTTGTGCTAACTTTGCCGTCAGTAGAACCAAGCTGAAACAAGATATGGAAATACAAGCCAACTATATCCGCCGCATCGAGATCGACGGCCTGTGGCACCGCTACAACGTGGCCTGGGACCTGCGCCCCGACGTCAACATCCTGGCCGGCATCAACGGCGTGGGCAAGACCACCATCCTGAACCGCTCCGTGGGATTCCTGGAGCACCGCCCCTCGGGCGAGGTGAAGAACGGCGAACTGGAGGGCGTGCGCGTCTACTTCGACCGCCCCGACGCCACCTCCATCCCCTACGACGTCATCCGCTCCTACGACCGGCCGCTCGTCATGGGCGACTTCACCGCCCGCATGGCCGATCCCAACGTGCGCTCCGAGCTCGACTGGCAGCTCTACCTGCTGCAGCGCCGCTACCTGGACTATCAGGTGAACGTGGGCAACCGCATGATCGAGCTTCTGGGCAGCGACGACGACGCGCAGCGCGCCCTTGCCCCGCAGCTCTCCCTGCCCAAGCGCCGCTTCCAGGACATGATCGACGAGCTCTTCGGCTACACGCGCAAGACCATCGACCGCCGCAGCAACGAAATCGCCTTCTATCAGGACGGCGAACGCCTGCTGCCCTACAAGCTCTCTTCGGGCGAGAAGCAGATGCTCGTCATCCTGCTCACCGTGCTCGTGCGCGAAGGCACCCACAGCGTCCTCTTCATGGACGAGCCCGAAGCCTCGCTCCACATCGAGTGGCAGCAGAAGCTCATCGGCATGATCCGCCGCCTGAACCCGCAGATGCAGCTCATCCTTTCCACCCACTCGCCTGCCGTCATCATGGAAGGCTGGCTCGATGCGGTGACGGAGGTGAGCGAGATAACAACGGAAATGAAGAATGAAGAATTAAGAATGAAGAATTAACAATGTACAGTCTTTTCTTTCGCCATTCATCAATTATTCTTCATTCTTAATTCTTCATTCTTCATTTTTATGTCTCTCACCCTCCGCCATAACCTCACCTCCGACTACCTGGACGCCGCCCGCCGCCTGTCGCCGCCGAAGAAGCGCCGCCGCATTGTGGCCTACGTCGAAAGCTACGACGACGTGGCCTTCTGGCGCACGCTGCTCTCCGAGTTCGAGACCGACGAACGCTACTTCCAGGTGATGCTCCCCTCGCAGACCTCGCTGTCGAAGGGAAAGAAAACCGTGCTGCTCAACACGCTCAACGCCGACAAGCTGGGCGGCAGCCTCATTGCCTGCGTGGACAGCGACTACGACTTCCTGATGCAGGGAGCCACCGCCCTGTCGCGCCGCATCAACCAGAATCCCTACGTGCTGCAGACCTACGCCTACGCCATCGAGAACTACCTGTGCTACGCCGAAACCCTGCACGACGTCTGCGTGCAGGCCACGCTGAACGACCGTCAGCTGCTCGACTTTCCCGAGTTCATGCGCCGCTATTCGCGCCTGGCCTATCCGCTCTTCCTTTGGAACATCTGGTTCTACCGCCGCCACGACAACACGACCTTCCCCATGTACGAGTTCAACCAGTGCGTCCGCCTGCAGGACGTCAGCCTGGCCCATCCCTACCGCTGCCTGGACGACGTGCGCCGCCGCGTCGACGCCAAGCTTTCCGAACTGCGCACCCGCTTTCCGCAGGCCATCGAGCACATCGACGCCCTGGGCGAGGAACTGACGCAGCTCGGCCTGACGCCGGACACGACCTACCTCTACATCCAGGGCCACCACCTGATGGACGGCGTGGTGATGAAGCTGCTCAACCCCGTCTGCACGCAGCTGCGCCGCGAACGCGAGAAGGAGATTCGCCGCCTGGCCGTCCACGACGAGCAGTTCCACAACGAACTGACCGCCTACGAGAACAGCCTGGCCGCCGTCCAGCTGATGCTGAAGAAGAACGACGGCTACAAGGGCCTCTACCTCTACCAGTGGATGCGCGAGGACGTGCGGCGGATACTGGAAATGAAATAAAGAATTTAGCTTATGGAACTATTGAAACGTATTGACGAACTCTTGATAGGCTGGGGAATGAGCCCAGCCACAGCCGACTGGCTCGACCAGTTCATCGCTTTCATGCTGGTACTGCTCCTGGCCTTTGTCGCCGATTTCATTTGCCGCAAGGTGTTGCTCAGGGCCATCGCCCGCCTGGTGCAGAAGACCAAGGCCACGTGGGACGACATCCTGTTCGACCGCCGCGTGATGGGCTATCTCAGCCACATGGTGGCACCCGTCATCATTTACCTGTTCATTCCGGTCGTCTTTGCCGATACCGACTCGGTGACGCTGAACTTTATCCGCCGCCTATGCTACATCGTCATCATTCTTTCCTTTCTCTTCTTCATCAATGCCTTCCTCAAGGCCGCCTATACGGTCTACAGCGAGAAGGAATCCATGCGCGACCGTCCGCTGAAGGGCCTGCTCCAGACGTTCCAGGTGTCGCTGTGGACCATCGGAATCATCGTGGTCGTGGCCGAACTGCTGGGAAAGTCGCCCCTCTCGCTGCTGGCCGGACTGGGAGCCTCGGCCGCCATCCTGATGCTGGTGTTCAAGGACAGCATCATGGGCTTCGTCAGCGGCGTGCAGCTCTCGGCCAATGACATGCTGAAGGTGGGCGACTGGATCACGATGCCCAAGTACGGAGCCGACGGAACGGTCATCGAGGTGACGCTGAACACGGTGAAGGTGCGCAATTTCGACAACACCATCACCACCATTCCGCCTTACCTGCTGGTAAGCGACTCCTTCCAGAACTGGCGCGGCATGCGCGAGAGTGGTGGCCGTCGCGTGAAGCGCAGCATCAACATCGACATGACCAGCGTACGTTTCTGTACGCCCGAGATGCTGGCGAAGTACCGCAAAATCCAGCTGCTGAAAGACTATATCGACCAGACCGAAGCCGTGGTTCACGCCTACAACGAAGAGAACGGCATCGACAACGAGGTGCTGGTGAACGGCCGCCGGCAGACAAATCTTGGCGTATTCCGCGCCTACCTCACCGCTTACCTTAAGAGCCTGCCCGTCGTGAATAAGGAGCTGAACTGCATGGTGCGCCATCTGCAACCCACCGACCACGGCTTGCCCATTGAGCTTTATTTCTTTTCTACGATCAAGGATTGGATTCCCTACGAGGGTGTGCAGGCCGATGTTTTCGACCATGTGCTGGCCATTATTCCCGAGTTCGACCTTCGCGTTTTCCAATCGCCTTCGGGAGCGGACTTTCAGCGGTTGGCGGAGAAACAGGATTAGAAAACTGCGGTTTCGTTTGTCGCTGCTCTCACCTTTCGCTATATTTGCGCTGAAATTTATATTAATACATTAAAAAAAGAAGAATTGATTTATGAAGACGAGAGTATTTTTAGCTGTAGCGTTGGTGTTTTCGTTGGCTATGATGTCCTGTGGCAACAAGAAGGCGGCAGAGGCAAATTCGGAAACGACCACGCAAGTTTGTGATTCTGCATGCACAAAAGGCGCAGGAGAATGTTGTGCCAACGATAGCGTTTGCAAGGGAACCTGTAACGGAACTTGTGCCGGCGATTGCGAGAACGCATCCTGCCCGAAAAAGGCGTGCGACAATGCTTGCGAGAAATAACCTTTCGATAAAGAAATAAAAAAGATCGGGGCGTGTCCACAGAGGATACGCCTCGATTTGTTTCATATTAACTGCAATAATATGCGTATTGTTATAGAATGTCGCATTTTGATTGAAAAAAGTAACGGATTTGTTTGCATGCTATGAAATAATCTCTACCTTTGCAGCGTTTTAAAGTCAAAAAGAAGATAAGATGATTCAGAACTTTACATATATTCTGCTGTGCGGCATTATTATTCTGCTAGGAAGATGTAGCGGAAGTGAGTGTCGTGCGTGAATATATGCAAGTTGAATGATATATGAAGCCTTTCTCACTTCCGTAGTGCGAAAGGCTTTTTTGTTGGACATAACTATAAATACGATATACAAAATGAGTGACAGATTATTTATTTTCGACACAACGCTCCGCGATGGTGAGCAGGTTCCGGGATGTCAGTTGAACACGGTAGAGAAAATCCAAGTGGCCAAGCAACTGGAACTGTTGGGCGTGGACGTTATTGAAGCGGGCTTCCCCATTTCGAGCCCGGGCGACTTCAATTCGGTGATTGAAATATCCAAAGCAGTGACATGGCCTACCATTTGTGCCTTGACACGTGCCGTACAGAAAGATATCGACGTAGCGGCTGAAGCCCTGAAATATGCCAAACACAAACGTATCCACACGGGTATCGGTACTTCGGATTCGCACATCCGCTATAAATTCAACTCCAATCGTGAGGAAATCATCGAGCGCGCCGTGGCTGCCGTGAAGTATGCCCGCCGCTTTGTGGACGATGTGGAGTTCTATGCCGAAGACGCCGGACGTACGGAGAATGAATACCTGGCCCGTGTCATCGAGGCCGTCATCAAGGCGGGAGCAACGGTGGTGAACATCCCCGACACGACAGGTTACTGCCTGCCTTCGGAGTATGGTGCCAAGATCAAATACCTGATGGAGCATGTGGACGGTATTCACAACGCCGTTATTTCCACACACTGCCATAACGATCTGGGTATGGCGACGGCCAATACGATGGCTGGTGTGCTGAACGGCGCCCGTCAGGTGGAAGTGACCATTAACGGTATCGGCGAGCGTGCGGGCAACACGTCGCTGGAAGAAATTGCGATGATCATCAAGTGTCACAAGGACATCGACATCGAGACGAACATCAATACGCAGAAAATCTATCCAACAAGCCGCATGGTGTCCAGCCTGATGAATATGCCTGTCCAGCCCAACAAAGCCATCGTGGGACGTAATGCTTTTGCTCACTCTTCGGGTATCCATCAGGACGGCGTGTTGAAGAACGTACAGACGTATGAAATCATCGACCCACACGACGTGGGTATCGACGACAACTCTATCGTACTGACCGCCCGTAGCGGACGCGCTGCTTTAAAGAACCGTCTGCATGTGTTGGGCGTAGAACTGACGCAAGAAAAGCTGGATAAAATATACGAAGAATTCCTCAAACTGGCCGACAAGAAGAAAGACATCAACGACGACGACATCCTCGTCTTGGCCGGTGCCGACCGTACCCAAAATCATCGCATTAAGTTGGAGTATTTGCAAGTGACCAGTGGTGTGGGCGTTCGCTCTGTAGCCAGCCTTGGTTTGAATATCTCGGGCGAAAAGTTCGAGGCGGCCGCCAGCGGAAACGGTCCGGTAGATGCTGCCATCAAGGCTTTGAAGAAGATTATCGACCGTCAGATGACGCTGAAGGAATTCACCATTCAGGCTATCAGCAAGGGTAGCGACGACATGGGTAAGGTACACATGCAGGTGGAGTACGACAACCACATCTATTACGGTTTTGGTGCCAATACCGATATCATCGCCGCTTCTGTCGAGGCCTATATCGACTGTATCAACAAATTTAAGTCATGATTTTAATAGCATCCATTGATAGATATGAATACACTCTTTGATAAAATATGGGACGCCCACGTGGTGCAGAAGGTGGAGGACGGCCCTACACAGCTTTACATCGACCGCCTCTACTGCCACGAGGTAACCAGTCCGCAGGCTTTCGAAGGTTTGCGTGCCCGCGGCCTTCGTTGTTTCCGTCCTGAGAAGATATTTTGCATGCCCGATCATAACACTCCGACACATGATCAGGACAAGCCGATTGAAGACCCGGTTTCTCGTACACAAGTAGATACGTTGGCAAAGAATGCCGAGGAATTTGGCTTGACACACTTCGGCATGATGAATCCAAAGAACGGCATCATTCACGTTGTAGGTCCTGAACGGGGACTGACGTTGCCGGGTATGACCATCGTCTGCGGAGACTCGCACACTTCGACCCACGGAGCAATGGGAGCCGTAGCTTTCGGTATCGGTACCAGCGAGGTGGAGATGGTAATGGCTTCGCAATGCATCCTCCAGACACGGCCTAAAACGATGCGCATTACCGTGGATGGCAGGCTGGGCAAGGGTGTAACGGCCAAGGACCTGGCTCTCTACATGATGTCGAAGATGACAACCAGCGGTGCTACGGGTTATTTCGTGGAATATGCAGGCGAGGCCGTACGCAGCCTGACGATGGAAGGCCGCCTGACTTTGTGTAACCTCTCCATCGAGATGGGGGCACGCGGCGGCATGGTGGCACCCGATGAAGTAACTTTCGATTACATCAAAGGTCGTGAATATGCTCCGAAAGGCGAAGCGTGGGACAAGGCTGTGGCTTATTGGAAGACGCTGAAGAGCGACGACGATGCCGTGTTCGACAAGGAAGTGCGCTTCGACGCCGCAGACATCGAGCCGATGATTACTTACGGTACCAACCCCGGCATGGGCATGGGTATCACCGCTCACATCCCTACGACCGAAGGTATGGGCGAGGCGGCACAAGCTTCGTTCAAGAAATCGCTGGGCTACATGGGCTTCGAGCCGGGTGAGTCATTGTTGGGCAAGAAGATTGACTACGTGTTCCTTGGTGCCTGCACCAACGGTCGCATCGAAGACTTCCGTGCTTTTGCCTCCATCGCCAAGGGACGCAAGAAGGCTCCGCACGTGGTGGCCTGGCTGGTGCCCGGCTCGTGGATGGTCGATGCGCAGATACGTGAGGAAGGACTCGACAAGATATTGGCCGAGGCAGGTTTTGAAATCCGTCAGCCGGGCTGTTCGGCCTGTCTGGCGATGAACGACGACAAGGTACCTGCGGGCAAGTATGCCGTGTCCACGTCGAATCGCAACTTCGAAGGACGTCAGGGCCCTGGTTCGCGCACACTGCTGGCCAGTCCGCTGACCGCCGCCGCGGCCGCCGTGACGGGCGTGATTACCGACCCGCGGACATTGCTGGATTAAAACAGTGTTTTGTAGTCCGTAAAGCACTGCTTTAAGAACTGCAAAGCATTGCTTTATTGAGAACAAAGAAAAGATGTATCGTAACATTCAATAGACGAATAATGAAACAGAAATTCAATATCATAACCTCCACTTGCGTTCCCCTTCCGCTGGAGAACGTGGATACTGACCAGATTATCCCCGCCCGTTTCCTTAAGGCGACTACCCGCGAGGAGAAGTTCTTTGGTGACAACCTCTTCCGCGACTGGCGCTACAACGCCGACGGCACACTGAACAAGGACTTCGTACTGAACAACCCTGCCTATAGCGGCTGCATCCTTGTGGCCGGCAAGAACTTCGGTTCGGGCTCCAGCCGCGAACATGCTGCCTGGGCCATCGCCGGATATGGTTTCCGCGTGGTTATATCCAGTTTCTTTGCCGATATTCACAAGAACAACGAACTGAATAACTTCGTGCTCCCCGTCGTAGTGAGCGAAGGTCTCCTGAAGGAACTGTTCGAAAGCATCGCTACCGACCCCAAGACTGAGGTGGAAGTGAACCTGCCCGCCCAGACCGTGACCAACAAGGCAACGGGCCGTAGCGAGACCTTCGAAATCAATGCCTACAAGAAGCATTGCCTGATGAACGGACTGGACGACATCGACTTCCTCGTGGAAAATAAAGATAAGATAGAAGCATGGGAAAGCAAGTCAAAATAGAAATCATGGACACCACCCTGCGCGACGGGGAGCAGACTAGCGGCGTCTCTTTCGTGCCCCACGAGAAGCTGATGATAGCTCGTCTGCTGCTCGAGGAGCTGAAGGTGGATCGCGTCGAGGTTGCCTCCGCCCGCGTGTCCGACGGCGAGGCCGATGCCGTACGTATGATTTGCGACTGGGCTGCTCGACGTGGCCTGTTGCAACGTGTCGAGGTGCTCGGCTTCGTGGATGGGCATGCGTCTGTCGACTGGATACACGCCGCAGGGTGCCGTGTAATCAACCTGCTGTGCAAGGGCTCGCTTAAACACTGCACCTACCAGCTGAAGAAGACGCCTGAGGAACACATCGCCGACATCCGTGCGGTGGTGGACTACGCCGAGGGGCTCGACATGGAGGTCAATGTTTACCTCGAAGACTGGAGCAACGGTATGAAGGACTCACCCGAATACGTTTTCCAGCTGATGGACGCCCTTGCTGATACAGGTATCCGCCGCTTCATGCTGCCCGACACGTTGGGCATACTCAACCCCCTGCAGGTCATTGAGTTTATGCGCAAGATGAAGAAGCGTTATCCTGATACTCATTTCGATTTCCATGCCCATAACGACTATGACCTGGCCGTGTCCAACGTGCTGGCCGCTGTGCTGAGCGGTTGCCGAGGATTGCACACCACCATCAACGGCTTGGGCGAACGTGCCGGCAACGCCCCGCTGGCCAGCGTGCAAGCCATCCTGAAAGACCACTTCAACGCCGTGACGGGCATCGACGAGAGCCGCCTGAACGAGGTGAGCCGCGTGGTGGAGTCGTACTCCGGCATCGCCATCCCTGCCAACAAGCCCATTGTGGGCGAAAACGTCTTCACGCAGGTGGCGGGCGTACATGCCGACGGCGACAACAAGCGCAACCTCTACTACAATGACTTGTTGCCTGAACGCTTCGGCCGACGGCGCGAGTATGCCTTGGGCAAGAACTCGGGCAAGGCCAATATCCGCAAGAACCTGGAAGACCTGGGGCTACAGCTGGACGACGAGTCGATGCGCAAGGTGACCGAGCGTATTATCGAATTGGGTGATAAGAAGGAGCTCGTCACGCAGGAAGACCTGCCCTACATTGTTTCCGACGTGCTGAAGCATGACGTTCGCACTGAGCGTGTCAAGCTGAAGAGCTACATCGTCAACCTGGCCTACGGGCTGAAGCCGATGGCCACCATCAAGGTGGAAATCAACGGCAAGGAGTACGAGGAGAATAGCAGCGGCGACGGTCAGTACGACGCTTTCGTCCGAGCCTTGCGCAAGGTGTACAAGGGTACGCTGGGCCGACGCTTTCCGATGCTGACGAACTACGCCGTGAGTATCCCGCCCGGCGGGCGTACAGATGCCTTCGTACAAACGGTCATCACGTGGAGCTTCGACGACAAGGTGTTCCGCACCCGCGGCCTCGACGCGGATCAGACGGAAGCCGCCATCAAGGCCACGATGAAGATGCTGAACCTCATCGAAGACAGCTACGACGAGGTTCCGGCAGCACCTTTGCAAAACACCGGCGTGTAGCTGAAACTGCATGGGCGTGTTTTTTTCCTCCCTTCCTGGGTGAGTCGAGAAATAGCCGACTTTTAAGAAAAATTAGAGCCGGAGATACGGAATAAAATGTTTATTTTGAGCGTCGAAATAAAGGAAGAATATGAAAAAGATAAGCCTGAAACCTTGGCAGCGCTACGTGCTGGTGTTCCTCTTGCTGCTGGCCATTAATGGTTTTCTACGCTGGATAAGCCCCGGCGAGGAGTGGAAGGATGGCAACCTGCTGGTGAACCTCGTGGCGACGGCCGTGCTTACCGCAGGTTTCATCGCCGGCGACCGCGTGCGCCTCAAGAACAAGAAATACAAAGATAAAGTGGAAGAATTACTAAAAAACAACGAATAAACAACATGGAACTGAAAGTAGCAGTGTTGGCCGGTGACGGTATCGGCCCCGAAATATCCGCCGTAGGCGTGGATGTAATGACCGCCGTATGCGAGAAGTTTGGACACCAGGTGTCGTACGAATATGCCCTCTGCGGCGCGCATGCCATCGATGAAGTGGGCGACCCCTTCCCCGAAGAGACCTATCAGGTATGCAAGAACGCGGACGCCGTGCTCTTCTCCGCCGTGGGCGACCCCAAGTTCGACAACGACCCTACGGCCAAGGTGCGCCCCGAACAGGGCTTGCTGGCCATGCGTAAAAAACTGGGGCTCTTTGCCAACATTCGCCCGGTGCAGACCTTCAAGTGCCTGCTCCACAAGTCGCCCCTGCGTGCCGAACTGGTCGAAGGCGCCGACTTCCTCTGCATCCGCGAACTGACGGGCGGCATGTATTTCGGTGAGAAGTACCAGGACAACGACAAGGCATGGGATACGAACTACTACACTCGCCCCGAAGTGGAGCGCATCCTTCGCGTCGGCTTCGAGTACGCCATGAAGCGCCGCAAGCATCTCACCGTAGTCGACAAGGCCAACGTGCTGGCCTCCTCCCGTCTGTGGCGTCAGATTGCCCAGGAGATGGCTCCGCAATATCCCGAGGTGACCACCGACTACATGTTTGTGGACAACGCTGCCATGAAGATGATTCAGGAGCCGCGTTTCTTCGACGTCATGGTGACCGAGAATACCTTTGGCGACATCCTCACCGACGAGGGTTCCGTTATCAGCGGTTCGATGGGGCTGCTTCCCTCAGCTTCCACGGGTGAAAGCACGCCGGTCTTCGAGCCCATTCATGGTTCGTGGCCGCAGGCCAAGGGGCTGAACATCGCCAATCCGCTGGCACAAGTGTTGTCTGTGGCTATGCTCTTCGAATACTTCAACCTCAAGGAGGAGGGTGCCTTGATACGTCGTGCCGTCGATGCTTCGCTCGATGCTAACGTACGTACTCCTGAGATTCAGGTGGAAGGCGGTGCCAAGTACGGTACGAAGGAGGTCGGCGCCTGGTTGGTAGATTATCTGAAAAAAGCCTGACGTACCATGATAGTCAGGAATCTCATCGACCTTGTAGGCCGCACGCCGCTTATGGAGCTTGCGGTCTACAGCCGCCTGCACGGCCTGACGTGCCCGCTGGTGGCGAAGCTGGAGATGTTCAACCCCTCGGGTAGCGTCAAGGCACGTACCGCTCTGGCCATGATCGAGGATGCCGAGGCGCGCGGCCTGCTGCGTCCGGGTGCTACGCTCATCGAGCCCACCAGCGGCAATACGGGCATTGGACTGGCTATGGTAGCCACTATCAAGGGCTATCGCCTCGTCCTCACCATGCCCGAGACGATGAGCCTCGAACGCCGCAACTTGCTGAAGGCGCTGGGTGCGGAGATTGTCTTGACACCTGGTGTCGAAGGTATGGCAGGTTCCATTGCCAAGGCCGAAGCCCTGCGCGACGCTACGCCTGGTGCCGTCATCCTCCAGCAGTTCGATAATCCCGCAAACGCTGCCGTGCACGAGCGCACCACCGGCGAGGAAGTGTGGGCTGATACTGACGGGCAGGTCGATGTCTTTGTGGCGGGCGTCGGTACGGGCGGCACCGTCAGCGGCGTGGCCCGTGCGTTGAAGAAGCATAACGCTGCTGTACGCGTGGTAGCTGTCGAGCCCGCTTCGTCGCCTGTACTCAGTGGCGGTAAGGCGGGGCCGCATCGCCTGCAGGGCATCGGCGCCAACTTCGTGCCCGGCAATTACGATGCTTCTGTCATCGACGAGGTGCTTTCCGTGGCCGACGACGACGCCTTTCGTGCCGCTCGTGAACTGGCTGCTACCGAAGGTCTGTTGGCGGGCATTTCTTCGGGGGCTGCCCTCCATGCCGCGTGCACGTTGGCTTCCCGTTCCGATCTGCAAGGCAAACGCATTGTGGTGCTCCTGCCCGATACAGGCGAGCGCTACTTGTCGGCGGGATTGTATTGATTGCGCATCGTTATTAGTATATTAATTAGAATAAATATGAGGAAAATCGTCCTATCCATCTTTTTAACTCTGGTCTCTTGCCTTACAGCTTTGTCGCAAACCTATGATGAATGGTGTGAACGTGCTGTAGCCGCTACAGAACAAGATAGCCTTGAATTAGCAGAAAAGTGTATCCGTCAGGCCTTGAAACTGGAGCCAGCCAATCCGCGCAATGCCCTTCTCTTTTCCAATTTGGGTACCATTCAGCGTAGCCAGCGTCGCTATGAGCAGGCTTTGGAGTCTTATCGATTGGCTTTGAACATGGCTCCCATGTCTGTACCTATTTTGATGAATCATGCTACTCTTTCGCTTGAGCTGGGGCATAATGATAAGGCGCGTGCTGATTATTCACAGGTTATTGAATTAGAGCCTCACAATGCTGAAGCATTATTGATGCGGGCCTATATTTATATGCAGCAACGTGACTACAAGTTTGCTCGCCTTGATTACGATACGCTTCTGAAAGTGGATCCACAGAATTATAGCGCTCGTTTGGGGCTGGCAACTTTGTGTCAAAGGGAAGTTCGTTATGATGAAGCGTTGGTCGTGTTGGATGGTATGCTGGCCGATAAAGGCGGGACGAGACCTTATACCACTGGTGAATTGGCCACTGTTTGTGTGGCTCGTGCCGGTGTGGAGCTTGACATGTTGAAGCCCGACCAAGCCTTGCTGGATTTGGATGAGGCCATTCGCCTTGATCCTCGTCAATCGGAAGCTTATCTGATGCGTGGTCGTGTACATCTGATGTTAAAGAAGAAAACATTGGCCAAACGCGATCTGGAAAAAGCAGTATCGTTGGGCGTGCCTCAAAGTGAGGTACGAGAGTTGATGAATCAATGCAAATAGGAAAGTAGAGTATCAGACAAAATTTCGGATGAGCTTTACAAACTCTTTCCCATATTTCTTTTTCTTATAGTCGCTGATGCCGCTTACGTTGCCGAAAGCGTCGAGCGTGGTTGGTCGTTGAACGGCCAGCAGGTGCAGAACTTTGTCGGACAGAACGAGGTAAGCAGGCAGTACCTCTTCGTCAGCCAGTCGTTTGCGTAGGCTTCTAAGAGCTTCGAAAAGGTCGGTGCTTTCTCCGCTTTCCATGCCCAGAGACAGTTCGCGCATGACGGGAGCAGATGTTCTTTTTTTCCTTCCTCGTGTGGTTGATATATCTTCTCTACGTATCACTACCAAGTGTGCCTTTTCCCTGCCAAATAACACATCACTTCCGGCTGGAGTAATCTTCAGATGGTTGCTTTCGTTGTAGGCCACCTCGAAATATCCCATTTGCAACATCTGTAGCAGGTAGTCCTGCCAGTCGCGGGCCGGTATATCGCGTCCGGCACCATAGGTTTTCAGTTGGTGATAACCTTTTTCTTTCAGTTCTGCATTCAGGTTGCCGCGCAGGATATCTACCAGCATCGGGGTGCCTACCTGCTGGTTGGTACGGGCGATAGCACTCAATGCTTTTTGCACGATGATGGTACCATCGAATCGTTCAGGAGGATTTTTGCATACGTCGCAATTGCCGCAATCGTGTGTTCGTTGCTCGCCGAAGTAGTTCAGCAGGATGCGCCGGCGGCAAATGTCGGCCTCGGCATATTGTTGCATGCGTTGGAGTTTTTCCAAATTGATTTCACTTTGTCCACTTTCGGTTGCAAATTTGGTTAGCATGATGAGGTCGGCCATCGAATAGAAGAGTAGCGTGTCGCTCGGCAAGCCGTCGCGTCCTGCACGTCCTATTTCCTGATAGAAACTCTCAATGCTCTTGGGCAGGTTGTAGTGGATGACCCACCGCACGTTGCTCTTGTCGATGCCCATGCCGAAGGCGACGGTGGCACATACCACTTGTACTCGGTCGTTGATGAAGTCGTCTTGCGCACGGTTACGCTTTTCGGTTTCTAGTCCTGCATGGTAGATGGCGGTTCGGATGCCGTTTTTTTGTAGCATTTGTGCCACGTTTTCCGTATTTTTTCGGCTCATGCAATAGATGATGCCACTTTCTCCCCGATGTTGGGCAATGAATTCAAGGATGGCTTTATTCTTTTCCTTCGATTGGTATCCTCGCTTGACGGTGAGGCTCAGGTTGGGACGGTCGAATGAAGAAAGAAAGATACGAGGCTCTCGCAGGTGAAGTTGCTTGACAATGTCTTCGCGTGTCAACTTGTCTGCCGTAGCGGTAAGGGCGATAATGGGTGTTTGTGGGAAGAGGCTACGTAAAATGCCAAGTTGGGTGTATTCGGGGCGGAAGTCGTGTCCCCATTGCGAGATGCAGTGTGCTTCGTCGATGGCGAAGAAGGAAACGTGTATGTCGCGCAGGAAATAATTGGCTTCTGCCACCAGCTTTTCGGGAGAGATATAGAGTAACTTTAATTTCCCTTCCATGCAGGCACGTCGAATGCGTAGGTTTTCCGTTTCGTCGTTGTTGCTGTTCAGAGCTGCTGCGGCAATACCATTGTTTCGGAGACTCTCCACCTGGTCTTTCATGAGTGAGATGAGTGGTGATACCACAATGGCAGTCCCTTTGCAAATGATGGCTGGCACTTGGTAGCAGACAGACTTCCCGCCACCTGTCGGCATCAGCACCAGTGCATCTTTATTCAGTAGCAGGTGGCTGATAATTTCCTCTTGTAATGGACGGAAATCGGTATATCCAAAATAGGTTTTAAGTACTTGTTGTATTGGGTTCATCAGTTGCTGTCTGCTTTTTTTCTTGGGCAAAAATACAGCAATTATTTGAATATCCGTTTCTCTCTTCTCATGAATGTTCGGAAAAGCTTTCTTCAATTTTGGAGGGAAGTGTTAAATAATTATTCATTTATTCAACTTTTTTACCCTTTCGACGTTGAAAAAAAAGTACCATAATTCTTGCATATTTCAAAAAAAAAACAGACTTTTGTCAAGCCTTATAAAATAGGCAATTAATGTACAACCCCTAACCAGTTTATTTGATGAGTGATTTAGAAAACAAAACGCAAGAAGAGGCTCCGAAAAAACGCCCCTATAATTTGCGTGAGAAAAAAGAAAAAGATGCGGCTTATCGCGCATTGATCCGTCCAGAGTTGGCTGACGAACTGTATGACAAGATCCTTAATATCATTGTTGTGCAGAAAAAGTACAGAGATCGTGACTATTCTGCCAAAGATTTGGCCAAAGAGTTGGAAACCAACACCCGTTACTTGTCTGCTGTAGTCAATTCTCGTTTCGGAATGAATTATTCCTGTCTTTTGAACGAATATCGTGTGAAAGAAGCTATGCATCTGTTGAAGGACAAGCGTTATGCCGACAAGAATGTGGAGGAAATCAGTACGATGGTAGGTTTTGCCAATCGTCAGTCTTTCTATGCCGCTTTCTATAAGAATGTAGGTGAAACACCTAACAGCTACCGCAAGAAGCATGCGGAAAAGAAAAAATAATCCGACTCCTGAAGAGGAGATAGATTGAAAGGAAATATCTGGGGATTTTCCCTCCCCGGATACTTCCTTTTTTATTTGTAATCCCAATAAGCTGATAATATGAAAAAGCATTTCTTTTCAATGGTAGCTGCCTTGTCTATGCTGACGGCATGTGGAGGCGCTTCTCAACAAACTACTGCTGAGGCAGAAAAATTTGATTATAACGTGGAACAATTTGCTGATTTACAGATTTTACGCTATCGCGTACCTGGATTTGAGGAACTCTCACTCCAGCAAAAACAACTGGTTTATTATCTGACAGAAGCCGCTTTGCAAGGTCGGGATATTCTCTTTGACCAGAATGGTAAATACAATCTTCGCATTCGCAAGGCATTGGAGGCCGTTTATACAGGTTATAAGGGCGACAAACAGTCGGCCGACTTCAAGGCAATGGAGGTTTACCTCAAGCGCGTATGGTTCTCTAACGGCATTCATCATCACTACGGATGCGAAAAGTTTGTGCCGGGCTTCACTCCCGAATTCTTCAAGCAGGCTTTGGTCAGTGTCGATGCTTCTCAGCTTCCTTTGGCCGAAGGGCAGACGCTGGAGCAATTCTGTGACGAGATTTTCCCCGTCATTTTCGATCCGGCCGTGATGCCCAAGCGCGTCAATCAGGCCGATGGCGAAGACCTGGTGCTCACCTCCGCTTGCAACTACTATGAGGGTGTGACGCAGAAGGAAGCCGAAGACTTCTATAACGCCCTGAAGGATCCCAAGGACGAAACGCCCGTTTCCTATGGACTAAACAGTCGTTTGGTGAAGGAAAACGGCCGTGTTCAAGAAAAGGTATGGAAGGTGGGTGGACTTTACGGTCAGGCACTCGAGAAGATTGTCTACTGGCTGAAGAAAGCCGAAGGCGTAGCCGAGACACCCGAACAGAAAGCCGTCATCGCCAAATTGGTGGAGTACTACGAAACAGGCGACCTGAAGACCTTCGACGATTATGCCATCCTGTGGGTGAAGGATCTGAATTCGCGCGTGGATTTCGTGAACGGCTTTACCGAAAGCTATGGCGATCCGCTGGGTATGAAGGCCAGCTGGGAGTCGCTTGTCAACTTCAAGGACCTTGAGGCTACTCGTCGTACGGAAACTATCAGTGCCAATGCTCAGTGGTTCGAAGACCATTCGCCCGTGGACAAGCAATTCAAGAAAGAAGAAGTGAAAGGCGTTTCGGCCAAGGTTATCACCGCCGCCATCTTGGCTGGCGACCTCTATCCTGCCACGGCCATCGGCATCAACCTGCCTAATGCCAACTGGATACGTAGCCAGCATGGCTCCAAGTCGGTGACCATCGGCAACATTACCGATGCCTACAACAAGGCTGCCCATGGCAATGGTTTCAACGAAGAGTTTGTTTATAGCCAAGCCGAACTGGATAATATCAACAAGTATGCCGACCTGACCGACGAGCTTCACACCGACCTGCACGAATGCCTCGGTCATGGTTCGGGCAAGTTGCTTCCTGGTGTCGATCCCGACGCCCTGAAGGCTTACGGCTCTACCATCGAGGAAGCCCGTGCTGACTTGTTCGGCCTCTACTATGTGGCCGATCCCAAGCTGGTTGAGTTGGGACTTCTGCCTGATGCCGATGCCTACAAGGCCCAGTTCTATACCTACCTGATGAACGGCCTGATGACTCAGCTGGTACGCATCGAGCCGGGTAATCAGATTGAGGAAGCTCACATGCGCAACCGTGCCCTTATTGCCCGTTGGGTGTACGAGAAGGGTGCTGCCGATAAGGTGGTCGAACTGAAGAAGAAGGACGGCAAGACCTACGTGGTAGTGAACGACTACGCCAAGGTGCGCACCCTCTTCGGCGAATTGCTGGCCGAAATCCAGCGCATCAAGTCGACAGGCGACTTCGAAGGTGCCCGCCAACTGGTCGAGAACTATGCCGTGAAGGTCGATCCCGAACTGCATGCCGAGGTACTCGAACGTTACAAGAAGCTGAACCTGGCTCCTTACAAAGGTTTTGTCAATCCGAAGTATGAGCCTGTGGCCGATGCCGAAGGCAACATCACCGACGTGAAGGTGACCTACGACGAAGGCTATGCCGAGCAGATGCTCCGTTATAGTAAGGATTACGCCACCCTGCCTTATGTCAACGAATAAGGCCTGACGTACGCTATACCTGTCTTTAGGCACGGATGCCACGGATTTTCACGGACAAACCGATGTGACAATTCGTGTCGTTCGTGCCTAAAGTGTCCAAAGAAACAGTCTTATATTGTTATTTTCTATATATTTGAATGATGGATTTACACGAACAACTGAAAGATATCAAGACCCAGCTCCGACTTTCGATGAACGGAGCTGTGTCGCAAAGCATGCGCGAGAAGGGGCTTGTCTATAAACTGAACTTTGGTGTCGAGCTGCCCCGCATCAAGGGGATTGCTGCCGCCTATGAAAAGAATCACACTTTGGCTCAGGCTTTATGGAAGGAAGATATCCGTGAGTGCAAGATACTGGCCGGTTTGCTCCAGCCTGTCGAAACCTTCCTGCCCGAGATTGCCGACATATGGATAGACACCATGCCCACGGTCGAGATTGCCGAACTCACGTCGATGAACCTTTTCCAGCACCTGCCCTATGCACCCGCCAAGGCTTTTCGTTGGATAGCGGACGAACGCGAGTTGGCGCAGGTGTGCGGCTTTCTCACCATCGCTCGTCTGCTTCAGAAGAAGGGCGATATGGAAGATCGTGTGGCCAATGAGTTTCTCGACCAGGCCGTGTCGTGTTTCCTCGCCGGTTCCTATGCAGTACGCAATGCCGTTTCCGCCGCCCTCCGCCGCTTTATGGAGCATAGCGAGGAACATGCGTTCAGGGCTTGCCGATGTGTGGACGGTATGAAAGATTCTTCATCCGAGAGTGAACGCTTGCTCTACGAGGTAGTGAGTGCGGTAATCGAATGACTTGGTGGTGGTTGTAACTTTTCCCGCTTTTCCTTTTGCTTTCCACAAAAAAGGCTTAACTTTGTTGGCTGATAAAAAAGAAAATGGACTGAAGGATGGAGGTTCAAAATGTGAAAGATACGGTCAAGCAGATATTCACCGAATATCTTAATGCGAACGGGCATCGGAAGACTCCCGAACGCTATGCCATACTCGATACCATCTACTCCATCGACGGCCATTTCGACATCGACACGCTCTACTCGCTCATGGCCGACCAGGAAAAGTTCCGCGTCAGCAGGGCTACCCTCTACAACACTATTATCCTGCTTATCAACGCGCGGCTGGTCATCAAGCACCAGTTCGGCAATTCGTCGCAATACGAAAAGAGCTACAACCGCGATACGCACCATCATCAGATTTGTACCCAGTGTGGCAAGGTGACGGAGTTTCAGAACGAAGACCTCCAGCACGCCATCGAGCACACCAAGCTCAGCCGCTTCAACCTGACACACTATTCTCTCTATATCTATGGGTTGTGCAGCAAGTGCGAGCGGGCCAACAAGAAAAAATTGAAAAACAACATTCATAAGAAAGAAAAATGAAAGTAGATGTACTGTTAGGATTACAATGGGGCGACGAAGGCAAAGGCAAAGTCGTCGACGTACTGACGCCGCGCTATGACGTGGTGGCCCGTTTTCAGGGTGGCCCGAATGCCGGCCATACGCTGGAGTTCGAAGGCCAGAAGTATGTACTCCGCTCGATTCCTTCGGGAATTTTCCAGGGCGACAAGGTGAATATCATCGGTAACGGCGTGGTGCTCGACCCGGCCCTCTTCAAGGCTGAGGCCGAAGCGCTCGAAGCCTCGGGTCACGACCTGAAGCAACGCCTTCACATTTCGAAGAAGGCTCATCTCATCATGCCTACCCACCGTCTGCTCGACGCCGCTTACGAGGCTGCCAAGGGCGATGCCAAAGTGGGTACGACAGGCAAGGGCATCGGTCCTACCTATACCGACAAGGTGAGTCGCAACGGTTTGCGCGTGGGCGACCTGCTGCACAACTTCGACCAGAAGTATGCCGCCGCCAAAGCCCGCCACGAGCAGATACTCAAGAGCTTGAACTTCGAATACGACTTGGCTGAGGCCGAAAAGACCTGGTTCGAAGGCATCGAATACCTGAAGCAATTCCAGCTGGTGGACAGCGAACACGAAATCAACGGTCTTCTGAACGAAGGCAAGTCCGTCCTCTGCGAGGGTGCACAGGGCACGATGCTCGACATCGATTTCGGTTCCTATCCTTTCGTTACTTCGTCCAACACTATCTGTGCGGGTGCCTGCACGGGTTTGGGCGTGGCTCCTTGTAAGATTGGAGATGTCTATGGCATCTTCAAGGCCTATTGTACGCGCGTAGGTGCCGGTCCTTTCCCCACCGAGCTCTTCGACGAGACGGGCGACAAGATCTGTACCCTCGGACACGAATTTGGTTCCGTTACCGGCCGTCGTCGTCGTTGCGGATGGATCGACCTCGTAGCATTGAAATATGCCATCATGGTAGACGGTGTGACGAAGCTCATCATGATGAAGAGCGACGTGCTCGACACGTTCGAAACCATCAAGGCCTGTGTGGCCTACAAGATGAACGGCGAGGAAATCGACTACTTCCCCTTCGACATTGCCGAGGGTGTGGAGCCTGTCTACGTAGAGCTGCCCGGCTGGCAGACCGACATGACCAAGATGCAGAGCGAGGACGAGTTCCCCGAAGAATTCAATGCCTACCTGTCCTTCCTCGAAGAGCAGCTGGGTGTGCCCATCAAGATTGTGTCCGTAGGTCCCGACCGCGAACAGACTATCGAACGATATACCGAAGAATAATTCGGATGCGATAGACAAAACGTAGGCTTTCCTGTCCGTTTCAGGAAGTCTACGTTTTTTGTTCCTTAAAACATAGTTTTCATTCACTTAAAACACCCTTTTCTTCATGAAGACACATCTTTTAGCTTTAGCCCTTTTAGTAGGGGCTTGTTTGTCATTTCCCGTACGTGCTCAAAGTTATACGCCTACGGAAGAAAATCTGAAATCTCGCCAAGAGTTTCGTGATGCCCGTTTCGGCATTTTCCTCCATTGGGGCTTGTATGCCATGCTGGCTACGGGCGAATGGACAATGACCAACAACAACCTGAATTATAAAGAATATGCCAAATTGGCAGGTGGATTCTATCCTTCGAAATTCAATGCCGCCGAGTGGGTGGCCGCCATTAAGGCTTCGGGTGCCAAGTACATTTGTTTCACCAGCCGTCATCACGAAGGCTTCTCCATGTTCGACACGAAATACTCCGACTACAATGTGGTAGACGCTACGCCTTTCAAACGCGACATTTTGAAGGAGCTGGCCGACGAGTGTCACAAGCAGGGCATCCGTCTGCATCTCTATTATTCACACCTCGACTGGTATCGTGAAGACTATCCTTGGGGACGTACGGGTAGGGGAACAGGTCGTCCCAATCCTGAAGGCAACTGGCCGAGCTATTATCAATTCATGAACAACCAGCTGACGGAGCTGCTCACCAACTATGGCCCGATAGGTGCCATCTGGTTCGACGGCTGGTGGGATCAGGATCAAAACCCCGATTTCGACTGGCAATTGCCTGGTCAGTATGAGCTGATACACAAGTTGCAACCCGCCTGCCTCGTGGGCAACAATCATCATCAGGTGCCTTTCGAGGGCGAGGATATCCAGATTTTCGAACGCGACCTGCCGGGTGAAAACAAGGCCGGTCTTTCGGGTCAGGACATCAGCAGCCTGCCGTTGGAAACGTGCGAGACAATGAATGGCATGTGGGGCTACAAGATTACTGACCAGAATTATAAGTCGACCAGAACCTTGATTCATTATCTGGTGAAGGCCGCCGGCAAGGATGCCAACCTGCTGATGAACATCGGCCCTCAACCTGATGGATGTCTGCCTCAGGTAGCCGTAGAGCGCTTGAAGGAGATGGGCGAGTGGATGAAGACCTATGGCGAAACCATCTATGGTACGCGTGGCGGTTGCGTGGCTCCTCATCCTTGGGGTGTGACTACGCAGAAGGGTGATCGTTTGTTTGTCCACATCCTTGATTTGCAGGACAAGGCACTCTTCTTGCCTTTGGAAGGCCAGAAGGTGAAACGTGCGATGGATTTTGCAAGCCGTCAGGCCTTGAAATTCAAGCGCGTGGATGGTGGCATCGTTCTTCAGCTTGATGAAGTGCCAACGGAGGTGGACAAGGTTGTAGAATTGCAACTTGATTGATTGGGACGTAAAACAATGGAAAATTTATAATCTGTGTTAATTCCTGAGGCTACTTGCCTGTCATCGCTTATCTTTGGCAAACTATTTGCACTTGGTAGAAAAACGCATATTGTCAAATGATTAAAATAATAGAGAATAGATTATGGTAATAGGAATGCAATGGATTATATTTATCGGCGTAGCCGTTGTGAGCTGGTTGGTGCAGATGAATCTGCAAAACAAGTTCAAGAAATACTCGCAAATACCTACAGGTAACGGTATGACAGGCGCCGACGTGGCTCGTAAGATGCTCAACGACAACGGCATCTATGATGTGCAGGTTACTTGTACGCCCGGTCATCTGACCGACCACTACAACCCTGCCAACAAGACCGTCAACCTGAGCGAGAGCGTCTACTCCAGCAATAGCATCATGGCCGCCGCCGTAGCTGCTCACGAGTGCGGACACGCCTTGCAACATGCCCGTGCCTATGCGCCGCTCACCCTGCGCAGCAAGCTGGTGCCGGTCGTTTCGTTTGCTTCAAACATCATGACGTGGGTACTGTTGGCCGGTATCTTGTTGCTGGACGTCAATTCGAACTTCCTGCTGGCAGGTATCATCCTCTTTGCGGTGACCACGCTGTTCAGCTTCATCACTCTGCCGGTGGAAATCAATGCCAGCCGCAGGGCGTTGGTATGGCTCAGTGCGAGCGGCATCACCAATTCCTATAATCACGACAAGGCCGAAGACGCCCTTCGTTCTGCTGCCTACACCTATGTAGTGGCTGCTTTGGGTTCGTTGGCTACGCTTATTTACTACATTATGATTTTTATGGGCCGTCGCGAGTAATGTCGCTGTGTCGATAGCCTTTGTAAAGAATGGTTACGGCCGATATCTTTCTTCCTTTTTCGAGGAGGATAGATGTCGGCCGTATTTTTTTTATAAAGATGATGCTTGTTTGGCGAAAAATGGTTATCTTTGACCGCTGGCATTGTTAACTTTAACCAATTTCTATATGATTAAAATCCGTTTTGTTTCAAAGGCTTTGTGCCTTGTTGTATTTTCATTATTTGTGCAGATGGGTTTGTATGCCCAGAATGAGAAACCTTTTGTTGTCCCCGAACTGAAAGAGTGGAAGGGGAGTGAAGGGGCTTTTATTCCTTCGGCTGATATGCGTGTCGTTTATGCGCAGGATGCTTTACGTTCTGTAGCCGAAGCCTTTGCCGCCGACTATGGGCAGATGTTTGGACTCACTCTTGAAGTAATTCAGGGCAAGCCTTCTGCTGGTGACATTTATTTTACGCTGAAGAAAGACAAGAAGTTGGGTCGAGAAGGTTATGCTATCCGTACGGATCGCTACGTCACCGTCTCTGCCCCTGAGGCTGTTGGTGCCTACTGGGCTACGCGTACCCTGCTCCAGATGAGCGAACAGACAGAAGACCACCAGTTGCCGAAAGGCCAGTTGCGCGACTGGCCCGACTACGCCATGCGCGGCTTTATGATGGACTGCGGGCGCAAGTTCATCCCCATGTCCTATATGCGCGACCTGGTGAAGATGATGGCCTACTATAAGATGAACACCTTGCAGGTACACCTCAACGACAACGGCTTCAAGCAGTTCTTCGGCCACGACTGGGGACGCACTTACGCTGCTTTCCGTCTGGAGTGCGATACCTATCCCGGCCTCACCGCTCGCGACGGTTACTACACCAAACGCGAGTTTATCGACTTTCAGGAGGAGGCTGCTTCACGTTTCGTAGAGATTATCCCCGAAATCGATGCGCCCGCCCATACGCTGGCTTTCACCCATTATAAGCCTGAAATAGGCAGCCAGGAGTATGGTATGGACCATCTCGACCTGTTCAATCCCGAGACTTACAAGTTCATGGACGGCCTCTTCAAGGAATATTTGGAGGGCGACAAACCCGTATTCCGCGGCCCGCGTGTCCACATCGGTACCGATGAGTACTCCAATAAGAAGAAAGACGTAGTCGAGAAGTTCCGTGCCTTCACCGACCATTACATCCGTCTGGTGGAAAGTTACGGCAAGCAGGCCTGCGTATGGGGCGCTCTGACTCATGCTGCCGGCGAAACGCCCGTCAAGTCGGAGAACGTTATCATGAGTGCCTGGTACAACGGATATGCCGACCCCAAGGAGATGGTGCGTCAGGGTTATAAGCTCATCAGCATCCCCGACGGGCTGGTTTACATTGTGCCTGCTGCCGGTTATTACTACGACTACCTGAACACTCAATACCTCTATGAGAAGTGGACGCCTGCCCATGTGGCTAAGGCTGTCTTCGAGGAGAAAGATCCTGCTATCTTGGGCGGCATGTTTGCCGTATGGAACGACCACGTGGGCAACGGCATTTCCGTTAAGGATATCCACCATCGCCTCTTCCCCGCCTTGCAGACGCTGGCTACTAAGACTTGGGATGTGCAGGTCGACCTGCCATACGCCGAGTTCGACCGCCTGCGTCAGGGCTTGAGCGAAGCTCCTGGCGTCAATCAACTGGGACGTATCGGACGCACAGAAGGCTTGGTTTATGAAGTGGCCGAAGTACATCCAAACACCAATCTCGCCCACGAGGAGATAGGCTACGGCTATACCGTCAGCTTCGACCTCGAGGCAGCTGACGAGGCTCCCGGTACCGAGCTGTTCCGTTCGGATAACGCAGTCTTCTACCTGGCCGACCCCATTAGCGGACGTTTTGGCTTTGCACGCGATGGCTATCTGAACTCCTTCCAGTTCCGTCCTTATCCGGGTGAGAAGCTGAACGTGCAGGTGAAGGGGGACAATCGCTCCACTTCGCTTCTCATCGATGGCAAGCTCGTCGAGACGATGGACATCCAGAAACGCTACTTCAACGGTGGCAAGGACTCCATGAACTACGTTCGCACCCTCGTCTTCCCGCTCAAGAAGGCCGGCTCGTTCAAGAGCAAGATCACCAACCTGAAAGTCTATAACCAATAATTTACCTTTGCATGAAGAATTTCAACTTCTCAGCTTCCCTGCTGTGCTCGCTTTCAAGCACGGCGGTCGTGCTGCCCCTGCTCTCGTCCTGCTCTGCGCAGAAGAAGGCCGAGGCCAAGCCTTACAACATCGTCTACATCATGACCGACGACCATACGGCGCAGATGATGAGCTGCTATGACCAGCGCTACATCGAAACGCCCAACCTCGACCGCATCGCCGCCGATGGTGTGCGCTTCACCAACAGCTTTGTGGCCAATTCGCTGAGTGGTCCCAGCCGTGCCTGCATGATTACGGGCAAGCACAGCCACGCCAACGGCTTCACGGACAACACGACCTGCGTGTTCGACGGCTCCCAGCAGACCATGCCCAAGCTGCTCCAACAGGCGGGCTACCAGACGGCCATCGTCGGCAAGTGGCACCTTGAAAGCCTGCCTACGGGCTTCGACTACTGGGAAATCCTGCCCGGCCAGGGTGACTATTACAATCCGCGCTTCATTACCATGCAGAACGATACCGTCAAGGAGAAAGGCTACCTGACCAACCTTATTACCGACAAGAGCATCGACTGGATGGAGAACCAGCGCGACAAGGATAAGCCCTTCTGCCTCTTCATCCACCACAAGGCCATCCACCGCAATTGGTTGCCTGAGCTGAAGTACCTCTCCCTGTATGAAGACAAGACCTTCCCCATGCCCGATAACTTCTATGACGACTACGAGGGCCGTCCCGCCGCCGCCGCGCAGGAGATGAGCATCTGGAAGGACATGGACATCATGTACGACACGAAGATGTACCGCAAGGACCTCAAGTCACCGCTCAAGGGGGCTTACGAGTCCTTTATAGGCCGCCTCACGCCCGAAGAACGCGCCCAGTACGACGCCTTCTACGCGCCCATCATCGAGGAGTTCTACAAGAAGAACCCGCAGGGCCGCGACCTGGCCGAATGGAAGTACCAGCGCTACATGCGCGACTATGCCAAGGTGGTGAAGTCGCTCGACGATAACGTGGGCCGTGTGCTCGATTACCTGCAGGAAAAAGGCTTGCTGGACAACACACTCGTGGTCTATACCTCCGACCAGGGCTTCTACATGGGCGAGCACGGCTGGTTCGACAAGCGCTTCATGTACGAGGAGTCCATGCGTACGCCGCTCGTGATGCGTCTGCCCAAAGACTTCCAGACCCGTGGCGACATCCCGCAGATGGTTCAGAACATCGACTACGCGCCCACCTTCCTCGACCTGGCAGGAGCGCCCATCCCCGACGACATCCAAGGCGTCTCCCTGCTGCCCCTGCTCCGAGGCGAGAAGCCGGCCGACTGGCGCAAGTCGCTCTACTACCACTTCTACGAGTACCCGGCCGAGCACATGGTGAAGCGCCACTATGGCGTGCGCACCGAGCGCTACAAGCTCATCCACTTCTACAATGACATCGACGAGTGGGAACTTTACGACCTGCAGGAAGACCCCACTGAGATGCACAACCTCTACGGCCAGCCTGGCTACGAGCAGGTGACGGAAGACCTCCGTGCCGAGCTGAAGAAGCTCCAGGCCCAGTATCAGGACCCTATCGAAGAGAAGCTTCAGGCCGAAAAGGCGCAGAAAAAGTAAACTTTATTATCTATCGGATGAGTGGCAGGCCCCCGTCGTCTGCCGCTCATCCCCCTCTTTCCCTGTTGGCAGAAGCAAAGGTATGCCATCTTCTTCAGGCGGCCAAAAACGGGGTATTTGTATGTCCTAAAAATCTGTTAACGAAAATCAGATTTCGTGTTAATAAAACTAATGCGTTGATTTGCAGGGAGGAAAACGATACTTTCGTGCGTACAAAGCGGTGCTTTCCGATTGGCAGCGCAGCGTGCGTGTGCTGTGGATTTGGTGTTGCACTTCGCTTTGTTTTTTTATGTCTGCACGGTTCTTGTGGCTATACTTTCAGGAAAGCGTTTATTGGCTTGGGAAATAGTAGATAAAAGCGTGACGTGTGACAATTGTGACAAATGACAATTAGTAAATCTGTCACAGAAAAACGGGAAATAGAAAATTAATACTATATATATTATATATTTATATATAATATATATAGTATTAAAATATTTAACACTCTCTTCCCGATTCAGGTTAAAAAGTCGATTTTACTAATTGTCATTTGTCACAATTGTCACACTGTCACGTTTTCGTTTCTTTCCAATCTCCAAAGAGCAACACATCCTGTTCTTCTTGAATCGTTGTATGTTTCAGTTTTTCAGACTGTTAAGTATTTTGTTGATTGCAGATGCCCTGAAATGATGCTTGTGCTCTTGGTAATTCGCCAGCTTTTGAGTATCTTTGGGATGGCAATGGAGACAAGAACACTTTACAACGATTTCCCGACTTTTCTGAAGCGCTTTTTCCCCGGCAAAGTGCAGAAGATTTCACTTAATGCGGGATTCACGTGCCCCAACCGTGACGGAACGGTGGGTTACGGAGGATGTACGTATTGCAACAACCAGACGTTCAACCCCGAATATTGCCGTACAGAGAAGACAGTGGCTGTGCAGTTGGAGGAAGGGAAACGCTTCTTTGCGCACAAGTACCCCGAAATGAAGTACCTGGCCTACTTCCAGGCCTACACCAACACGTATGGCGAGCTGGAGGCACTGAAGCGCAAGTACGAGGAGGCACTGGCGGTGGACGACGTGGTGGGGCTGGTCATCGGTACGCGTCCCGACTGCATGCCCGATGCCTTGCTGGACTACCTGGAGACGCTGGCCAAGGGGACATTCGTGCTGGTGGAGTATGGCATCGAGAGCACGCTGGACCGCACCCTGCGCCGCATCAACCGTGGACACACGTGGCAGGCGGCGATGGACGCCGTGGAGCGTACGGCCGCCCGCGGGCTGCCCGTAGGCGGACACGTCATCCTGGGGCTGCCTGGCGAGTCGCGCGAGGACATGTTGGGACAGGCGGCGGACATCTCGCGTCTGCCACTTGACACCCTGAAGCTGCACCAGTTGCAACTGATACGCGGTACCCGCATGGCGCGCGAGTACGAGGAGCGGCCCGAAGACTTCCACCTGTTCGACGACGTGGACGAATACATCGCTCTGGTGGTGGATTACATCCAGCGTCTGCGCCCTGACCTGGTGCTGGAGCGTTTTGTGTCCCAGTCGCCCAAGGAGCTGCTCATCGCACCCGATTGGGGGCTGAAGAACTACGAATTCAACCACCGCCTGCAAAAAAGAATGAAAGAACTGGACGCCTGGCAGGGAAAGTTGTATAATCAATAAAAATATTGTATTTTTGCACCACGTATCATGACTGGAATGAATCCAAATAAGACTATCAAAGTATGAATCAGAAAACATTGATTAAAGGAAAAGTACATTACGTGGGAGTGAACGACCGTAACAAACACCTTTTCGAAGGAATGTGGCCTTTGCCCTACGGTGTTTCTTACAACTCGTATCTGATAGACGACGACATCGTGGCGCTGGTGGACACCGTGGACGCGTGCTTCTTCGAGACGTATCTGCGCAAAATCCGTTGCATCATTGGCGACCGCCCTATCCAATACCTCATCATCAACCACATGGAGCCCGACCACTCGGGATCTATCCGCCTTATCAAGCAGCACTACCCCGACATTGTCATCGTGGGCAACAAGCAGACCTTCGGCATGATCGAGGGCTATTATGGCGTGACGGGCGACCGCTACGAGGTGAAAGACGAGTCGATGCTCGACCTGGGCCACCATAAACTGAAATTCTACCTGACACCGATGGTACACTGGCCCGAGACGATGATGACTTTCGACGAAACCGACGGCATCCTCTTTGCCGGCGACGCTTTCGGCTGCTTCGGCACGCTGGATGGCGGCTTCCTCGACACACGCATCAACCTGGACAAGTACTGGGAGGAAATGGTGCGTTACTACTCCAACATCGTGGGTAAGTATGGCAACCCCGTGCAGAAGGCACTGGCCAAGCTGGGACACCTGCCCATTACGACCATCTGTTCAACCCACGGGCCGGTTTGGACGGAGAACATTGCTCGCGTGGTAGGCGTTTACGACCGCCTGAGCCGCTACGAGGCCGAGGAAGGTGTGGTCATCGCCTACGGCAGCATGTATGGCAATACGGAGCAGATGGCCGAAGCTATTGCCGCCGAGCTGTCTGCCCAAGGTATCAAGAACATTGTGATGCACAACGTAAGCAAGAGCAATCCTTCATATATACTGAAAGATATCTTCAAATATCGCGGCCTCATTGTGGGCAGCCCCACGTACAGCAACCAGATTTATCCCGAAGTGGATTCGCTCCTCTCCAAGATACTGGTGCGCGAAGTGAAGGGACGCTATCTGGGCTGGTTCGGTTCGTTTACGTGGGCAGGTGCCGCCGTAAAGCGCATCGCCGAGTTTGCCGAAAAGAGCAAGCTGGAAATTGTGGGCGACCCTGTAGAAATGAAGCAAGCCATGAAGGAAATTACCTACGAGCAATGTGAAAACCTGGCTCGCGCCATGGCCGACCGCCTGAAGAAGGATCGGAAATAAATATTACTAACCTTATAAATTAATCAGACATGAGACTAATCATTCAGCCGGATTACCAATCCGTATCGAAGTGGGCAGCTCACTATGTAGCTGCGAAGATCAAGGCCGCCAATCCTACGGCGGAGAAACCCTTTGTATTGGGATGCCCCACAGGTTCTTCACCCCTGGGCATGTACAAGGAGCTGATTGACCTGAACAAGAAGGGACTCGTTTCCTTCCAGAATGTTGTTACTTTCAACATGGACGAATATGTAGGCCTGCCGAAGGAACACCCCGAAAGCTACTATTCTTTCATGTGGAACAACTTCTTCAGCCACATCGACATCAAGCCGGAGAATACCAACATACTGAACGGCAATGCTGCTGACCTCGACGCCGAATGTGCCCGCTACGAGGAGAAAATCAAGTCGTACGGTGGTATCGATCTTTTCATGGGCGGTATCGGTCCCGACGGACACATTGCCTTCAACGAGCCGGGTTCTTCCCTTTCGTCTCGTACCCGCCAGAAGACGCTGACTACGGATACTATCATTGCCAATTCACGCTTCTTCGACAACGATGTGAACAAGGTGCCCAAGACGGCTTTGACCGTAGGTGTAGGCACTGTACTCAGCGCCAAGGAAGTAATGATCATTGTAAATGGCCACAACAAGGCACGCGCCCTGTATCATGCCGTAGAAGGCCCTGTAATGCAGATGTGGACTATCAGTGCCCTGCAGATGCACGAGAAGGGTATCATTATCTGCGACGATGCCGCTACTGATGAACTGAAAGTGGGTACGTACCGCTACTTCAAGGACATCGAGGCCGACCACTTGGATCCAGAGTCACTTTTGAAGTAAAACTTTTTAAATGAAGAATGAAGAATTAAGAATGAAGAATTTCCCAGCGTACGGAATGATTCTTCATTCGGAGGCGAAGCCGATATTCTTCATTCTTCATTTTTTTATCCTTCCTCCAGCCATCCGGCTCCCTGGCGTATGATTTCCGCCTCGCCCTGCGTACAATCCACTACCGTAGAACCTTCCATGTTTCCGATACCGCCGTCAATGACGAGGTCCACCGTGTCGCCCCATTTCTCGTCAATCAGTTCGGGGTCGGTGACGTATTCGATGTCTTCATCTTCGTCGTGAGGCAGGGTAGTGGTCATAATGGGTGCATCCAGTAGGCGTGCAATCTCACGGATAATGGGATTGTCGGGCATGCGGATGCCTACTTCCTTGCGGTTGCGGAAGATTTTGGGCAGGCGCGTGGTGCCGTTCAGGATAAAGGTAAACGGGCCGGGCAGGTTGCGTTTCATCAGCTTGAAGGTGGCGTTGTCCACCTTGGCATACTCGCTGATGCTGCTCAAGTCGTAGCAGATGATGGAGAGGTTATTCTTCTTGGGGTCGATGTCCTTCAGACGGCAGATGCGTTCGATGGCACGTTCCTTCAGGCCGTGGCATCCGATGGCATACATGGTGTCGGTGGGATAGATGATGAGGCCGCCGTCGTTTAGCAGGTCGACTACCCGTTGCAGGTCGGCAGGGTTGTTGTTCTTGTTGTAGAGTTTCAGTAGCATGACTTTTGGCAATAATGGTTACGCAAATGTAGTCATTTTTCCCCTCTTTGCGTTTATTCTTTCCGCATTTCCTTATCCAGTTTCTTGATTTTTTTCCACGCTTCCTTGAACTTGGGGCAGAGAGCCACGGCTTTCTCATAGTTGCGCAGGGCAGCTTCCTTCATGTCGTGTTTCAAGCATTCGTCGCCCATGTTGATGTATTCGCGAGCGTATTTCACAAGGGCTTTTTCTTTCTCGAGTGCGGCGGTACGCAGGGCACGGTTTTCTTCGCGCAGGCGGTTGATGATGTTCAGCTTGCGGCGGATGAGGCGCTGGGCGGCGGGGCGCTCGATGTCGTAGCGCGAATGGATGGCCTTGAAGAACTCCGTGAGGAAGGTATCGAAGTCGCCACGGTCGAAAGCTTTGGTTGCGGCAGCATATTGCACGTCGGCCTGTGCTTGCTTCAGGGCGCGGTCGATGGCCTGGCGGTTGTTGAAGCGTTCGGCGAATTGTACGATTTCGGGGCGGACGAAGACATCGGCACGGCTGACGGGCTTTCTTAGGCGAATACCTTCGAGCGAGGTACATCGGCTCAGGGCCACGTAGGTCTGCCCGCCCGCAAAGACACCGCCCGTGAAGTCGATGACCACGCGGCTGAACGTCAGTCCCTGACTCTTGTGGACGGTGATGGCCCACGCCAGACGGACGGGAAATTGGGTAAACGTGCCCAGTTCTTCTTCCTCGATCTGCTTCTTCTCTTCGTTGTAGGTGTAGCGGATGTTGCGCCACGTCTCGCGGCGAACGTCGCAGGCACGACCGTCGTCGGTGGTAATGTAGAGTGTCTCGCCGTTGAGGTCGAAGCCGCTCACCACGCCGATGGTGCCGTTCACCCACCGGCGTTCGTAGTCATTCTTGATGAAGATGACTTGTGCGCCAGGCTTTAGTATCAGTTCCTGCGAGGTGGGCAGGCTGCTTTCGGGAAAGTCACCGTGCACTTCGCCGAGGAAGCTTTCAGGCTGGCCGGGCAACTCCTTTAGGCGGCGCTCGTTGATGTAGTCCACGTTGTCGCGACGGGTGGCCAAGGTGATGTAGAGGTCGTCGGCGTCGGCGGGCTCGGTGGCTGTGGTGTAGCGGGTGTTGAGCAGCTGGAGGTCGGCGGCGCCGGCGGTGTTGTTGCGGATGTGATCCAGCACGCCGATGAACTTCGGGTCGCTCTGGCGATACACCTTCTGCAATTCGACCGATACCAGTTCTATCTGGCTGAATACACGGGCCGAGAAGAAATAGGGCGTGGGGTAGAAGCGGTTCAGGATGTCGCGCTCGTCAGCCTTCACCACAGGCTCCAGCTGGAAGACATCGCCCACGAGCAGCAGCTGCTTGCCGCCGAAGGGTTCGCGAAGGTTGTGGCTATAGACGCGCAGGATGCGGTCGACGGCATCGATGATATCAGCCCGCACCATCGAAATCTCGTCGATGATGACCAACTCCAGCTCCTCGAGCAGCTTGCGGTGGGGGTTGGTGTACTTGAAGAACTCGTGGATGCGTCCCTTCTGTAGGCTGAGGTTGGGATCGTCGGGAAGCAGGGGGTGGAAGGGTAGCTTGAAGAAGCTATGCAGGGTACTTCCGCCCGCGTTGATGGCGGCGATGCCTGTGGGGGCTAGCACGACGTGTTTCTTGCGTACGTTGTCGCAGACGTAGCGCAGGAAGGTCGATTTGCCCGTACCGGCCTTCCCCGTCAGGAAGAGCGACTGGCGGGTGTACTTCACGAGGTTCAGGGCGTCCTGAAACTCACGGTTGCTGGTGTCGGGGAGGAAGGCCTTATCCATTCCCCATTATCCATTTCTGAATGGCTTTCGCTATACCGTCTTCGTCCACCGTATCGGTGATATAGTTGGCGGCGGCTTTTACTTCGTCACGGGCGTTACCCATGGCGATGCCGATACCTGCATGGCGAAGCATGGAAATGTCGTTACCTCCGTCGCCGAAAGCAATGGTGTCTTCGAGGCGAATGCCGAAGTGGCGGATGATTTCGTCGATGCCCCGTTGCTTGGTGTTGCCGCGAGCGGTGACATCGACAAAGGCCGGATGCCAGCGGCCCATCTCGCAATGGGTGAGGGAAGGCACTACTTCCGCCTCTTGTGTCTCGTCAAGGAAGGGTGTCAGCTGGAAGATTTCCTTGCCGTCGATAGCTTCATGGAGAGGTGTGTCGGGGAGGGGTGTCGTGACACGCAAGTGTTCGTGGAAGATCTGTTGCACGCGCTCGTCGGGCTGGCAGACGCAGATGGTGTGTTCGCCCACTACGATGCAGGGGATGCTCCGCTGGGCGCAATAGTCGGTGAGCGTGCGGACGTCGTCGGCTGGTATGGAGCTCTTGTAGATCACTTTGTCGCCCACGAAGCAATAGGCGCCGTTCATCGTGACATAACCGTCTATCAGCCCTCGTTCCTGCAAGGGACCCAGGTTGTTGATGATGACGCGCGGACGGCCGGTAGCGATGAAGATGCGGTGGCCTTTGGCCTTGGCGGCCGACAATGCCTCGACGGCCGAGGCGGGTATCTCGTGGGTGCGGAAGCTGACGAGCGTTCCGTCGATGTCGAAAAACAGAGCTTTGGTCATTGCGTTCAATTCTTTATCTGGGGCACAAAATTAAAGATTTTAGGCGGAATAATCTAGTGCATTCTCTTTCCTTTTTCAGGAAATGGCGAAGATATTTCGTACATTTGTACCCCCTAACCTATAACAAGTTTTTGTATATGAAGAAACATGTTTTGAAAGATTGGCTGGTGGCCGTTCGGCCCTGGTCGTTTCCTGCCTCGGCTATGCCTGTGGCGGTGACGTTGGCTTATCTCTATTGGATGCAACAAGACGTGAACTGGACAAACGGTGTATGGGCGTTGCTCAACATCATCGTGTTTCATGCCGCAGGCAATACGTGGAGCGACTATTTCGACTACAAGCACCACGTGGATCGCGAAGACACCCATGGCGTGCGTACGCTGACAGGTGGCCTCTTCCGTCCGCAGGAGATTTTCCGCCTTTCGCTCTCGCTGCTCGTGGTGGCGCTGATAGCAGGTGTCGGATTGATGCTTCGGACAGGGCTTCCTCTGTTATATATAGGTATCGGCGGAGCGGCTTGTACGCTGCTCTATCCGGCGTTGAAGTATCGTGCGCTGGGCGACGTGGTTATCTTCGTGGCCTATGCCCTGCTGCCCATGTTGGGCACGGCCTATGTGGCGACGGGTACGATGGATTGGTCGACGATGTGGGCAGGTGTCCCTGTGGGGCTCATCACCGTAGCCATCCTGCACGCCAACAACACGCGCGACATCGAAACCGACGTGCGGGCCGATATCCGTACCTTGGCCATGACGGTGGGTGCACGGACGTCCATGCTGGTTTATTATCTGGAAGTGTTGCTCCCCTTCGTGTGGATCATCGGTTGTGCCGCCACAAGAGTCTTTCCTTGGTGGAGCCTGCTGGTGCTTCCTGCGCTGATACCTGCCGTGGGCAATGTGCGTCTGATGGCTTCTTACTCGATGTGTGGCATGGAGGGCATCTCTCGCCTCGACGAGCTGACGGCCAAGCTTCAGTTATTGTTTAGCCTGCTTTTTGCCTTGTCGTTCGTTTTAGCCCGTGTATTCTCATGAAAAGATTGGTCCTGTCCATCGTGTTGGCCGCCGTGTTGTGGTCGGTCATGTTTTCGCCTCTGACGGCGCCGCATGTCAACTTTTGGCTGATGATGTCTCTTTCGGCTCTGACGCTCTCCGTCTTGTCCCTTCGTTTCGATGCAGGTTGGCGGCGTGAGGCTGATAGCAGCTGGACGAATCTGTTGCTGGGCATAGTCATTGCCGTGGCTTTGTGGGGCATCTTCTGGACGGGCGACAAAGTGTCGACGTGGCTTTTCGACTTCGCCCGCCCGCAGGTTAATCTGATTTATGGCATGAAGGAGGGAGCGTCGCCCTGGTTGCTCTCCGTCTTGATGCTGGTATTGATAGGCCCTGCCGAAGAAATCTTTTGGCGTGGATATGTGCAACGCACGCTTTCGCGGCGTTGGACTCCTAATGCCGGTTTTGTGGTGACGACGTTGATTTACGCGTTGGTGCATGCTGCTTCGTGCAACTTCATGCTCGTGATGGCGGCACTGGTGGCAGGCGTGGTGTGGGGCGGACTTTATCGCTTGTATCCGCGGCGTATGTGGGCCATCATCGTGTCGCATGCAGTGTGGGATGTGGCGGTGTTCGTCTGGTTCCCCATCTGACGGAAGATTGGCTTCGGTCAGGGCACGCTTTGGCGGGCAGAGTGAAAAGCACTGTTTTCTTCTCAATAAAACGATGCTTTCCCATCAAGAAAACATAGTTTTACGGACAAGTGATAGATGGAATAAAGAAGTGAAACCTTATAAATCAAAAAGGAAATGCAATATAATTTCGACGAAGTAATAGATCGCCGCGGCACCGATTCGGTGAAGTGGGACGGTATGAAGAACGTTTGGGGGCGCAACGACCTGACGGCTATGTGGGTGGCCGACATGGATTTTCGTACGCCGCCTTTTGTGATGGATGCCTTGCGCCATAGGCTGGAGCACGAAGTGTTGGGATATACCTCGGCTTGTGAAGGTTGGGATACCACCATCTGCCGCTGGTTGCAGAAGCGCCATCAGTGGGAAGTACGCCCCGATTGGCTGACGTTTGTGCCAGGTATCGTGCGTGCCCAGGCTTTTGCCCTGCTCTGCTTTACGCAGCCGGGCGACCGTGTGCTGGTAATGACGCCCGTCTACCATCCCTTCTTCCTTGTTACCGAACGGCTGAAGCGCGAGGTCGTGCGTTCGCCGCTCGACCTGCGCGACGGGCACTATCACATCGACTTCGACCGCCTGCGTCGCGACGTGCAGGGATGCAAGGCACTCATTCTCTGCAATCCTCACAACCCCGGCGGGCGTGTGTGGACGGTGGACGAGCTTCGTCAGATAGCCGACATCTGCAAGGAAAGCGGTACGTTGGTCATCTCCGACGAAATCCATGCCGACCTCACCTTGCCGTCCTATAAGCATCATCCTTTTGCTTCGGTAAGCGAGGCGGCTGCTTCCAATTGCGTTACCTTCATGGCGCCCAGCAAAACGTTCAACATGCCTGGTATTCAGAGTTCCTTTGCCATCGTGCCCGACGACACTTTGCGCGAACGCTTCCAAACCTTTATGGAGGCGGGCGAATTTTGTGAAGGGCACCTTTTTGCTTACATTGGATGCAAGGCTGCTTTCGAGCACGGCGAGGAGTGGCTGGAGCAGATGCTTGCCTATATTCAGGGCAATATAGACTTCACCGAAGCCTATCTGAAGGAGCATATCCCTTCCATCGGCATGATACGCCCACAGGCTTCCTATCTCGTGTTTCTCGATTGTCGTGCTTTGGGGCTTAGCCAAGAGGAGCTGGAGCATTTGTTTGCCGACAAGGCCCGTCTGGCACTGAATTCGGGCACTATGTTTGGCGAGCCCGGCCGTGGTTTCATGAGGCTCAATGTCGGTTGTCCGCGCCAACAGCTTCGTAAAGCTCTCCAACAATTGGAAATGGCTGTTAATATGCAATAATCAAGCTGTTAAAACACTATGGAATACAAGGTTTATCTTTTCGACTTCGATTACACGCTGGCCGACTCGTCGCGAGGCATCGTCACTTGTTTTCGCCATGTGCTCGACCGTCATGGCTACACTTCGCCTACGGATGATGACATCAAGCGCACCATTGGCAAGACGTTGGAAGAGTCTTTTTCTCTATTGACTGGCGTGACGGATGTTGCCTGCCTGGCCGAATTTCGTCGTGAGTACGTGAAGGAAGCTGATGTCTATATGACGTCCAATACAGTACTTTTCCCCGAAGTGGAAGGCGTGCTTCGTCGGCTGAAGGCGGGTGGTGCACAATTGGGTATCATCTCTACGAAGTTTCGCTATCGCATCCGTGAGCTGCTCGTGGCCAAAGGATTGGACGATGTGTTCGACCTTATTGTGGGTGGTGAAGATGTCTCGGCTGCCAAACCTTCGCCTGAAGGCGTATTGATAGCTTTGGATCGCTTGCATGTCCGTAAGGAAGATGTGCTTTATGTGGGCGATAGTGTGGTCGATGCCGAGACGGCTCAGGCGGCCGATGTTAGCTTTGGAGGTGTCACCCATGGTGTTACGACGTATGCAGAGCTTTCCGCTTATCCTCATCGGCTTATTATGGCGAGTCTTGAGGAATTGGTTTAAACCAAAAAGAAGCGGCCAATTATTTGGTCGCTTCTTTTATGTGGTGTCACCAGGAATCGAACCGGGGACACAAGGATTTTCAGTCCTTTGCTCTACCAACTGAGCTATGACACCATTGCTTTTGATTTGCGGTTGCAAAGGTAGTGAAAAATTTGGATTCTGCAAGCGGTGATCGAATAAAAAACACTGGTTTAGGAGTAACTTCCTTATAACCAGTGCTTAATGAATGAATCTTTTTTTAATTATTTTCTTGTTGTTTCCCTTATTCGGCAGGTTCAGTCGTGTTTCCACCATTTTTTAGAGGATTCCATCCTTGGGCTTTCAATTCGAACTCCTGACCGTCACGGGTAATGAGGGCACAACCCAGCTCGGGTTTGGTGATGTGTCCTATCAGCTTGACGCCTTCCATGTCAGCCACTTTTTCGTGGTCGGCGATGGGCACAGTAAACAACAATTCGTAGTCTTCGCCTCCGTTCAGTGCACAGGTAGTTAGGTTCATATTGAACTCTTCGGCCATGACTGCCGTTTGGTAGTCGATGGGGATGTGTTCTTCGTAAACGCGGCAACCTACCTTGCTTTGCGAGCAGATGTGCATCAGTTCGGACGAGAGGCCGTCGGAGATGTCCATCATGGCTGTGGGTTGTATGCCTGCCTTGCGCAACCGCTCGATGATGTCTTTGCGGGCTTCGGGCTTGAGTTGGCGCTCCAGCAGGTATTCCTTGCCGGCGAAGTCGGGCTGTACGTCCTTGTCGGTACCTTTCAGTACGGCCTTCTCGCGCTCCAACAGCTGGAGACCCATATAGGCCGCACCCAAATCTCCGCTGACGCATATCAAGTCGGTTTCCTTGGCGCCGTTGCGATAGACGGTTTTGCCTTTTTCACCTTCGCCGATACAGGTAATACTGATGGTGAGGCCTGTGTAGGACGAGCAGGTGTCACCACCCACGATGTCCACATTGTAGGCCTCGCAAGCCAGACGGATGCCGGCATACAGTTCCTCCATATCTTCCACACAGAAACGTTTGGATAATCCCAACGAAACGGTAATCTGTTTGGGAGTGCCGTTCATGGCATAAATGTCGGAGAAGTTGACCACGGCGGCCTTGTAGCCCAGGTGCTTCAGAGGCACATAGGTCAGGTCGAAGTGTACGCCTTCGAGCAGGAGGTCGGTCGTGATCAGCACTTCCTTGTCGGCAGGATAGGAGAGTACGGCGGCATCGTCGCCGATGCCGTAGCGGGTCGATTCGTTTTTAGGTTGGATACCTTCGGTCAGATGGTCTATGAGGCCAAACTCGCCGAGGGTAGCTATTTCTGTTCTCATCTTTACTTGTTTATAATATCAAATATTGTTTGTCTCAGGCACGGTTGATGAGTTCGCGCATGATTTCGGTCATGCGGGGTTGGGCGGCGTCGGCTGCCTTCTGAACCTCTTCGTGCGACACTTCTACAATCTTGCCCTCTACACCCAGGTCGGTGATGACTGATACGCCGAAGACCTTGATGCCGCAATGGTTGGCCACGATGACTTCGGGTACGGTGGACATGCCAACGGCGTCGGCGCCCAGGATGTGGAAGAGTTTGTATTCGGCAGGCGTTTCGAACGTCGGACCCTGTGTGCCCAGGTAAACGCCGTGTTGCACCTTGATGCCTTTTTCGGCGGCAATGGCGTCGGCCTTGCGGATGAGTTCCTTGTCGTAGGCTTCGCTCATGTCTGGGAAGCGGGGACCGTAGGGGATGTTCTTGCCGCGCAGAGGATGTTCGGGGAAGTAGTTGATGTGGTCGGTGATAATCATCAGGTCGCCGATTTCGAAGGCTGGGTTGGTGCCACCGCTGGCATTGGATACGAACAATGTCTTGATACCCAGTTCGCGCATGACACGGACGGGGAAGGTTACTTCCTTCATCGAATAGCCTTCATAGTAGTGGAAGCGGCCCTGCATGGCCATGATGTCCTTGTTGCCCAGCTTGCCGAAGATGAGCTTTCCGCTATGCCCTTCGACGGTCGAGACGGGGAAGTTAGGGATATCCTCGTACTTTATTTCATACTTCTCGGTGATTTCGCCGGCCAGGCTTCCTAAACCGGTGCCGAGGATAATAGCAGTTTCGGGTTGCGTGTGCATCTTACTTTTGAGGTAAGCTGCTGTTTCTTGAATTTTTTCTAACATAGCCAATAATGTTTTGGTTAAAGGATTCTTGTTGGTTCAATAGGATTTCCACTTCGATGGGGATGGCGTAAATGTAAGGCTTCAGATCTTCGCTCAATGCTGGTTGGGCCTTGAGCCGTGCCGCGTCTTTCTCGGTTGTGATGATGATACGTTGGCATCCCTCCATTTGTGAAAATTCTTTTTCGATGAGCCTCAGGTCTTTCTCGTTGAAGTCGTGATGGTCGGAGAAGGAGAACTGTCTGAGGCTTTTGGCGTAGAGTTTTACTTCTTCGACGAGCGGTTGTGGTGATGCGATGCCGGTGACGAGGAGTACATGCTCTTCACCGCTCAGTACTTTGGACAAGGGACGGTCGGCCATGGCTTGTGGAAATACGGCTACAGGCATGCCATAACGTATACGTGTGAAGTAAAGTTGTTGGAAGGGATACAGGCTAAGCTGTTTCCCTGTGATGTTGAAGTCAATCGGCTTGATGTCTTGCGGACACTTGGTGACGATGATTATCTGTGCACGGGTCTTGCCCGAGGCGGGTTCGCGCAACCGTCCTGCGGGCAGCAGGCTGTCTTCGGTGAACAGGCGGTTGTAGTCGGTCAGCAGAATGTTCAGGCCTGCCTGCACGTAGCGGTGCTGGAAGGCATCGTCCAGCAGAATGACGTCGGGGTGGGGATTGTCCAGCTCCAGCAGTTGGCTGATGCCATGGCGGCGGTCGGCATCGACCGCTATACGTGCCTGAGGGAATTTCTCTTTCATCTGATAAGGTTCATCGCCTATCTGAGTGGCATTGCTATGTGCGTCTGCCAGTATATAACCTTTGCTTTTGCGCTTGTAGCCGCGGCTCAGTACGGCGACGTTTAGTCCTACCTGTTGCAACAATCGTATCAGATACTCCGTGTGAGGCGTCTTGCCCGTACCGCCTACGGTCAGGTTTCCGATGCAGATGACAGGGATGTCAAAGCTCTTCGACTGGAGAATCTTCCAGTCGAAGAGCTTGTTGCGGAGCCATACTCCCCCTCCATAGATCCATGAGAAGGGAAGAAGCCAGCGGTGTATGGGGACGGTACGTTCTGTCATCTGTATAGGAGCAGTATTATTCTACATTCAGTTCGAAGGGCAGGCGTGCCTGGATGCGGTCGCGCTTGTCGAAGTTCTCCAGGATGCTGAACTGGCGGTAAAGTTCGCCAGCCTTGCCGCTGAGGAAGCGCGATTTGAGGTAAGTGCCCGGATTGGTGCTCATCAGCATCTCGAGGAAGGTCTGCTTGGCCGGATAGGATACGACGGTATAGGCATCGATGCCGGCTTTTTGGCAGGCAATCTCCAAGGCGCGGTCCAATCCACCCAGCTCGTCGACGAGGCCCAGCTCCTTGGCGGTACTGCCTGTCCATACGCGGCCTTGGGCAATCTTGTCCAGATCTTCCTTGGCAATGCCGCGTCCTTCGGAGCAGCGGGTCAGGAAGAGGTCGTAACCTTGGTTCACCATCTTCTGCATCAGGGTCTTCTCGCCCTCGTTCATGGGGCGGCCGGTAGCGCCGAAGTCGGCGTATGCGTTGGTTTTCACTACATCGAAGTCAAGACCTATCTTGTCGGTCAGTCCCTTCACGTTGGGGTACATGCCGAAGATGCCGATGGAGCCTGTCAGGGTAGTGGGCTCGGCCACAATGGTGTCGGCATTGCACGACATATAGTATCCGCCCGAGGCGGCATATTCGCCCATGGAGACGATGACGGGTTTCTCTTTCTTCAGTTGGCTGACGGCATACCACAGCTGTTCGGAGCCGTAGGCGCTTCCGCCGGGTGAGTTGACGCGGAGTACGACGGCCTTTACGTCGTCATTCTCCTGCAGGCGGCGCAAGTCGCGGATAACCTTGGAGGGGATGATGGTAGGTTGGTCGCTGAACGATGAACTTTCGTAGTCGACGATTTCGCCGCTGGCGTAGTATACGGCCACGATGTTGCCGCTCTTGTCCTTCGGCTGGTTCTTGCGCACGTTCACCATGTCCTGCAATCCCAATACGGGCAGGTCGTCGTCCTTGTCGAGGCCGGCCAGGGGCTTCAGGTAGTCGCGTACGTCGTTCTTATATATTAAGGTGTCCACCAAGCCGCATTTCACGGCTTCTTCCGAGGGTTCGAACATGATCATGTCGTCGGCATATTGGTTGAGCTTGTCTACGCTGACGTTGCGCGACTCGGATACGGCCTTGGTCACTGCGCCCCATACGGAGTTGATGTAGGCCGTCACCTGTTCGCGGTTGGCAGGGCTCATTTCGGTGGCGATGAAGGGCTCGACGGCCGACTTGTAGGTACCCACCTTGAAAATCTGCATCTCGACGCCTATCTTTTCGAGCAAGTCTTTGTAGAAGATGGGAGTCGAGGCGATGCCTCGCCATTCGAGCGAACCTTTGGGATTCATCAGCACCTTGTCGGCTACGCTGGCCAGGTAGTACAGGCTCTGCTGGTAGTTGTCGGCATAGGCTACGATGAACTTGCCGCTTTCCTTGAAGTCGAGCAGCGTGTTGCGTATCTCCTCGATGGCGGCATAGCCGGCGGTCAGGTAGCTGAGCTGCAGGTAGATACCTTTGATGTTTTCATTTTCCTTGGCCTTGCGGATGGAGGAGAGAATGTCGTCTAATCCATATACTTGATAATCGTCACTGAACAATGTCTCGTAAGGCATCGCCTCGTTTCTTTCTCTCAGTTCGCCTTTCAGCTCGAGCATCATGACGGAGTTGGAGCTTACTTGTGTTTCGGCTTCCGATGAGGCCAGGGCGCTGAACAGTATCAGCATGCCTCCAAAGAACAGCACGACGCAGGACAGGATGATACCCGTGACGGTCGCGAAGGTAAATTTGAAGAAATCTTTCATATTGGTAGTCTTGTTAATTGCTAACTTTATTAAGCTAACAAAGATAAATAATAAGGTTGATATTTGCTTTATCTGTCGCCAACTTTTTTGTTTTGTCACAAGAAAGTCTGTCTTTCGCCTGAAAATATCCCTTGCGTCAGGGCGATTTGCTTGTCTTGCAGGGGCGTCTGTGACTATTTGTGCGGAAAAGGCCGTTTTGTCAGGTGGAAAACGGTGCTTTCTTCCTACAAACGCAATGCTTTATGATATGCGAAATAATGGAATAAAGTCGTATCTTTGCACCCGCAAAAAAGTGATAGCAGTGAATTTGATTATTGACATAGGGAATACGGTGGCCAAAATTGCCCTTTTTGAGGGGGCAGATTTGAAGGATGTGGTCTACGACTCCAACTTCACGCTGGAGTCACTACCTGATGTCTGCCGCCGCTATCCCATCGAAAAGGCTATTGTGGCTACGGTTATCGACCTGACAGACGAGGCAGAAGCCCGTTTGGCTGAATTGCCCTGCCCTCTGTTGAGGCTGGGTGCTGATACCCCTCTCCCTGTGGAGAACCTTTATGAAACGCCCCGCACGCTGGGCTACGACCGCATGGCGGCTGTGGTGGGCGCTGCTGAGCGATTCCCTGGCAGGGATATTCTGGTAATAGATGCCGGCACATGTATCACGTATGAATTTGTGGATGCGGCCGGCCGATATCATGGCGGAAATATTTCGCCCGGCCTACAGATGCGTTTCAGGGCTCTGAACCACTATACAGGGCGCCTTCCTCTTGTCGAGGCCGAGGGACGCTTGCTCCCGATGGGAAAGGATACAGAGACGGCCATCCGTGCAGGAGTGTTGAAGGGTATTGAATACGAAATGGCAGGCTACATCCGTGCAATGAAAGATAAATATCCTGAACTTTTGGTTTTTTTAACGGGGGGCGACGAATTTTCTTTTGATACAAACTTAAAAAGTATCATCTTTGCAGACAGATTTTTAGTGTTGAAAGGATTAAACCGAATATTGATATACAATAATGACGAGATATAAACAGACACTCTTGGCGCTTGTGCTCAGCTTGTTTTGCGGGGGAGTAATGGCCCAAAATAATACAAACTCACCTTATACAAGGTATGGATACGGGCATCTGGCAGACCAGGGGTCGAGTAATAGCAAGGCAATGGGCGGAGTGGCCTATGGCTTGCGTGACGGTACGCAGGTGAACTTTGCCAATCCGGCTTCCTATACGGCGGTTGATTCCTTGACATTTATTTTTGATGGAGCAGTTTCGTTGCAAAACACGAACTTCAGTGACGGTACGCTGAAACAGAATGCCAAAAATTCCAGTTTCGATTATATTACCATGCAGTTCAGATTGGCTCGCTGGTGTGGTATGAGTGTAGGCTTGATTCCTTTTTCGAATGTGGGTTATAGCATGGGAGAATATAGAGAAGATACTGAGAATTCTTCTAATTCCAGCTCTGTGACCTACTCTGGCGAAGGAGGCTTGCATCAGGCTTATGTTGGATTAGGATTTAAAATATTTAAAAATCTTTCTGTTGGTGCAAATATTTCGTATCTTTGGGGAGATATAGCACGGACTTCGTACCTGACATTCCCCTCGGACGCCAATAAGTTTCCTTATCAGAAAACGTTGGACGCTGCTTGGAAAAGCTATAAGCTCGATTTTGGCGTACAGTATACGCAAACCTGGGGAAAGAAGAATGCGTTGACATTTGGAGCCGTGTTCTCTCCCAAACACGATTTGGGAGGTAAAACCTCGATTAGCGAAGCGGTAGGTAATTCTACAACCGGAGCTACTTATACTTCGCGTGACAGTGTGGCAACTTATGGCATTCCGTTGTCTATCGGTGCTGGCTTGGCTTATGTATATGACAAACGTCTGACGGTGGGAGCCGACTTCCTGTTGCAGGAATGGAACAAAGTAAGCTATATGAACAATGCCGATGCGTTTTGTTCCAGAATGCGTATCGGAATAGGAGCTGAATACATCCCTAATCTGATAGGACGTAGCTACTTCGCTCATGTCAAATATCGTTTGGGAGCCTATTATTCGCTTCCTTACTATAAGATAGAAGGTGAACGTGCCGCAAAGGAATTTGGAGTATCTGCCGGTTTTGGTCTTCCGATACCGCGTACCCGCTCCGTGTTGAGCGTGACAGCACAGTATGCGAAGACCCACGGATCGAAAGTAACCTTTGTCGATGAAAATACATTGAGGCTTGTCGTCGGTGTGACATTCAACGAACGCTGGTTCTTCAAACGGAAAGTGGATTAAGGAATTTGGACATTGAAACATAACAACTAAAAATTTGAATACAATGAAAATTAAGACGCTTGTAGCTGTATTGCTCCTTGCTGGTGGAGCGACCGGCGCTTACGCACAAAATGACTGTAAAGCCAACAGTAGTATTTCTCACGAAGCTGCTAAGGCGAAGAACTGGAAAGATGCCTATGCTCCCTGTATGGAAGTGTTGAAGGATTGTCCTACACTGAGATTTTATACCTTTACGGATGCAGAAGATATTCTGGCTGGTTTGATGAAGCCTATCAAGGATCGTAATTCTGCTGAATATCAGAAATATTTCAATGAATTGATGGAAGTGCATGACTTGAAGATGAAGTACATGCCCGAATTTGCTTCCAAGGGTACCAAGCTGACTTACTCTGTAGCCGGTGCTTTGGGACGTAAGGCTATCGATTACTTGACTTATGCGCCGAAACCCGATTTAAAGCAAGCTTATGGTTGGTTGAAAGAGTCTGTTGAAACAGACAAGGCTGAAACTTGGAGTCCTATCTTCTATTATTTTATGGATGCTTCTATGCGTATCGTGAAGGCTGACGTTTCTCACACAGATCAGTTCTTCCAGGACTATCTGAACGTAGGTCAATATTTGAATGACGCATTGGCCGCTGAAACTGCTGCTGCTAAGAAAACCAACATCGAAAAGATGAAGGAAACAGTTGATGCTATCTTTATTAACAGTGGTGTGGCTGATTGTGAGTCTTTGCAAAATATTTATGGTCCTCAGGTAGAAGCTAATCAGAATGACTCTACTTTCCTGAAGAAAGCTATCAGTGTGCTTAAGATGATGAAGTGTACGGAAAGCGAAGCTTACTTCCAGGCTTCTTACTACATGTATAAGATTAATCCGACTGCTGATGCTGCTGTAGGTTGCGCTGCTCAGGCTTATAAGAAGGGTGATTATGAGACTGCTGTGAAGTACTTCGAAGAAGCTTTGTCTATGGAAACTGATAATGCCAAGAAAGCAGAAATGGCTTATGCTGCTGCTGGTGCTATGTTTGGTGCTAAGAAGTGGTCGCAGGTACGTAGCTATTGTTACAAAGCTCTCAGCTTCAACGAGAATTATGGTAATGCATACATTCTGTTGGCAACAGCTTATGGTTCAAATCCTCGTTGGAGTGATGAACCTGCTTTGAATAAGTGTACTTACTATGTAGTGCTCGATAAGCTACAGAAAGCTAAATCTGTTGATCCTTCTGTAACTGATCAGGCTAATGAACTGATTAAGACTTACTCTGCTCACGTGCCCGAAATCAAGGATCTCTTCATGTTGGGTTACAAAGCTGGAGACCGCATTACGGTTGAAGGTTGGATTGGCGAGAGCACAACCATCAGATAAAAATATATGTCTCTGAGACCTTTACAAGTCGTAGTACATAAGAATTTAAGCATAACCATTGCCTCAATGGCAATGGTTATGCTTCTTTTATTCTCTTCCTGTTCTGGACGTAAGAAAGAATTGGGCGAGGCTATTACCGAACGCGATTCTTTACCTGTGATGGATACTCGTGGAGTTACTACATTGGTGTCCGATTCAGGAGTTATACGCTATCGTGTAAATGCAGAAGAATGGAAGGTTTACGATCGTAAATCGCCTTCATATTGGGCTTTTGAAAAGGGAGTATATGTCGAGAAGTTCGATTCGTTGTTTCAGGTCGAAGCCAGTATCGAAGCGGATACAGCCTATTACTATGACAAGCAACGGTTATGGAAGTTGATAAGTAATGTGCATATTCAAAACCTGAAGGGAGAGAAGTTTGATACCGAGTTGTTGTATTGGGATCAGAATAAGAAGAAAGTGTATTCAGATAAAGAGGTGCGCATTGAACAGCCTGACCAGATTATTTATGCTGTGGGGTTCGAGTCGGATGAACAGTTGTCCAAATATGTTTTCTTTAAGACAAACGGTATTTTTTATATAGACGAAGAAAGTGGGGAGGCTCCAGCCGACTCCTTGCAAACAGACTCTGTCAATTGATTTTCTATATATGGGGATATTGATATTTTTATTGGTTACGATGGCCTTCTCCGCTTTCTTTTCAGGGATGGAGATTGCTTATGTTTCTGTAGATAAGCTCCGCTTTGAGATGGATAAGAAGCCAGGAGTGACGACATCCATATTGTCTTATTTCTTCAGAAATCCCAATAACTTTATATCTACGATGCTGGTAGGCAACAATATCGCTCTGGTCATTTATGGTATTTTGATGGCACAGATTATAGAGGGATATCTGTTGGCTGGAATCATTGACAATCATTTTCTGCAGGTATTGATTCAGACTGTCATTTCTACGCTGATTATCCTTGTGACAGGAGAGTTTTTGCCCAAAAACCTTTTTAAGATCAATCCGAACTTGATGCTGCGTGTTTGTGCAGTCCCTCTGTTTGTGTGTTATGTCGTCCTTTTCCCTGTTTCTAAGTTTGCTTCGTGTTTGTCTTTTTTATGTTTGCGCATATTTGGAATACGAGTCAATAAAGAAGCTTCTGATAAAGCTTTTGGTAAAGTCGATTTGGATTATTTCGTTCAGTCGGGTATCGAGAATGCTGAAGACGAAAAGGAACTGGATACGGAGGTGAAAATCTTTCAGAATGCACTCGATTTTTCGAATGTCAAGATACGCGATTGCATTGTACCACGCACGGAGATTGTGGCTGTCGATATGGAGGATTCTCTTTCCCTCGAAGAACTCAATAATCTGTTTGTCGAGTCAGGACTGTCGAAAATTATTGTGTACAAAGGCAATATAGATAATGTCGTGGGATATATCCATTCTTCGGAGATGTTCCGCAATCCGACAGAATGGCGCAATAATGTGAAGGAAATTCCTATTGTACCCGAGACCATGCCAGCTCATAAGCTGATGAAAATTTTTATGCAGCAAAAGAAAACGTTGGCTGTGGTTGTCGATGAGTTTGGTGGAACTTCTGGCATCGTGTCGCTCGAAGACTTGGTGGAAGAAATTTTTGGAGATATTGAAGATGAACATGACAATACGTCTTATGTATGCAGGCAAATAGCCGAACATGAGTATTTGTTGTCTGCCCGCCTTGAAATAGAAAAAGTAAATGAAACTTTTACACTTGATTTGCCTGAATCAGATGATTATTTGACAATCGGAGGTCTGATTCTGAATACTTATCAAAGCTTCCCCAAGTTGAATGAAGTGGTTGTTATCGGAAAGTTTCAGTTTAAAATCATCAAGGTTACAGCTACTAAAATAGAGCTAGTAAAGCTGAAAGTGGTCGAATAATTTTTATAAAGCGTAATTTTTCTTGGAATAAATAGATGTATATTAGCATTTTTTGTATCTTCGTGCGCTAAAAACTGTTTGGAGCGAGAAAAAGAATAATAAACAAATAAATCAATTAATAAAAAATGGCAACATTACAAAACATTCGGTCTAAAGGACCATTATTGGTGATTGCTGTGGGCTTGGCATTGTTTGCCTTCATTGCAGGTGATGCATGGAGGGTTTTGCAGCCGCATCAGTCACAAGATGTGGGTGAGGTGAATGGTGAAGTACTTTCAGCCCAAGATTATCAGTCTTTAGTTGAGGAATATGCAGAAGTGGTCAAATTCTCGAGTGGCAATAACTTGACAGACGACCAGATGAATCAGCTGCGAGACGAAGTTTGGAGAACTTATGTTAATAACAAACTGATAGAAGCTGAGGCTAAGAAATTAGGCTTGACAGTATCTAAGGAAGAAATAAAGTCTATTATTAATGAGGGTACTCATCCGCTTTTGGCTCAAACTCCTTTCCGCAATCCTCAGACAGGTGCTTTCGATAAGGATATGTTGATGAAATTCTTGGCTGACTATGCTAAGATGAACAAAAGTCAGATGCCTGCACAATACGCTGAATACTATGATTCTATGTACAAGCTGTGGTCGTTCATCGAGAAAACGCTCGTACAGACTCGCTTGCAGGAAAAGTATAGTACACTTATTGCAAAATCATTGCTTTCCAATCCTGTTGAGGCTCAATCTGCTTTCGATGGCCGAGTAAATCAGATGGATTTGCAGTTGGCTGCTATTCCTTATTCTACAATCGCTGATTCAACGGTGAAAGTTGCAGATGCAGAGTTGAAAGCTGCTTATGATGAGAAGAAAGAACAGTATCGCCAATATGTAGAAACTCGTAATATCAAGTATATTGATGTACAGGTAACTGCTAGCGAAGAAGATAAGGCAGAATTGCGCAAGGAAATGGATGAATATACTGCCCAGCTTGCTGCTGCAACTTCTGATTATGCTTCACTGGTTCGCTCTACTGGTTCAGAGCAGCCTTATGTGGACTTGTATTATACCACAAGAGCTTTGCCTTCTGATGTTGTCGCACGTTTGGATTCTGTGTCTGTAGGTGATGTGTTTGGTCCTTATTACAATGCTGCCGACAATACATTGAACTCATTCAAGAAATTGGCAAAGGCCGCTTTGCCTGACTCTATCCAATACCGTCAGATTCAGGTTGCAGCTGAAACTCCTGAGAAGACAAAGGCTTTGGCTGACAGTATTTATGGAGCCATCAAGGGTGGAGCTGATTTTGCAGAATTGGCTAAGAAGTATGGACAAACAGGTGAATCTGTTTGGATTACTTCTGCTAACTACGAAGGCGCTCAGGTGGATGGTGATAATTTGAAGTATATTACGGCTGTTGTAGATGCAGAGACAAACGAGTTGAAGAATATTGCTCTGGGACAAGGTAATGTTATTCTTCAGGTAACTGCCAAGAAAGCTGTTAAGGATAAATATAAAGTGGCTGTGGTTAAGCGTACGATTGAATTTAGCAAGGAAACTTATAGCAAGGCTTACAATGACTTCAGCCAATTCATTGCTTCCAATGGAACGCTGGAAGAACTTGTAGCCAATGCAGAAGATGCTGGCTATAGACTGCTTGACCGTACTGACCTTTACAGCGCTGAACACAATATTGGTGGTGTTCGTGGTACAAAGGAAGCCTTGAGATGGGTGTTCTCTGCGAAGCCGGGTGAAGTTTCTGGTTTGTATGAGTGTGGCGAAAGTGATCACATGATGGTCGTTGGATTGGTTGCTGTAAATCCTGAAGGCTATCGTCCCTTGTCTGCTGTACACAATGAACTGAGAATGCAGTTGGTACGTGACAAGAAGGCTGAGAAAATTATGGCTGATATGAAAGCTGCTAATGCTTCTTCGTTTGATCAGTATAAGAACATGTCTGGTGCAGTTTCTGACTCAGTGAAGCATGTGACATTTGATGCTCCGGCTTTCGTATCTGCATTGCGTAGCAGTGAGCCTTTGGTTAGCGCATATGTGCCGGTAGGCGAAGTTAATCAATTGAGCGCTCCGATAAAGGGTAATGCAGGTGTCTTTGTTCTGCAGCCTTATGCGAAAGATAAACTTAATGAAACTTTCGAGCAGCAAGCTGAAGTAGACAAGTTGCAAAACATGTATACCAACTTGGTTGTGAGACAGTTTATCAACGATCTTTATCTGAAGGCAGAAGTCAAAGATGAGCGTTATCTGTTCTTTTGATAAATAATTTAGATTATAATATTGATGCAGGAGCTGTCCAAATCGCTTGGATGGCTCCTGTTGTTTTTATGCAACTTTATTTTTACCTTTGCATAGTTGAAACTTTAAGAAATATAGTATGCAAAAACGACCTCTTTTGGGAATGACTTTGTCCGAGTTGCAATCTGTCGTGAAAAATCTGGGGATGCCTTCTTTCTCTGCCAAACAGATTGCGTCTTGGCTGTATGACAAGAAAGTAGATTCTATTGATGAAATGACCAATCTTTCCTTAAAGCATCGTGAAATGTTAAAAGAAGGATACGAGGTTGGTGCATACTCTCCTGTAGACGCAATGCGTTCTTCAGATGGTACCGTGAAATATCTTTATCAGGTTGGAGAGGGGCATTACGTGGAAGCTGTTTATATACCAGATGATGATAGGGCAACTTTGTGTGTCTCTTCACAGGTTGGCTGTAAGATGAGTTGTAAGTTTTGTATGACAGGCAAGCAGGGCTTTTCGGCTAATCTGACAGCCAATCAGATCTTAAATCAGATTCATTCGTTGCCTGAAAGAGACAAGCTTACGAATGTAGTGATGATGGGAATGGGTGAACCACTGGATAATTTGGATGAAGTACTGAAGGCTCTTGAGATAATGACCGCTACTTATGGTTACGCTTGGAGTCCGAAGCGAGTGACGCTTTCTACTGTCGGATTGCGTAAAGGCCTGAAGCGTTTCATTGAAGAAAGCGATTGCCATTTGGCTGTGAGTCTTCATTCTCCGTTACCTTTGCAACGTAGAGAATTGATGCCGGCCGAGAAAGCTTTCTCTATCACAGAGATTGTAGATTTGTTACATGACTATGATTTTAGTAAACAACGCCGTTTGTCTTTTGAATACATTGTTTTCAAGGGCGTAAATGATACAGTTCCTTATGCAAAAGAACTGTTGAAGCTTTTGCGTGGTTTGGATTGTCGTGTGAACTTGATCCGATTCCATGCCATTCCAGGTGTCGACTTGGAGGGGGCGGATATGGACACGATGATTCGTTTTCGCGATTATTTAACATCGCATGGCTTGTTTACAACCATACGTGCTTCTCGTGGAGAAGATATATTTGCAGCTTGTGGAATGTTGTCTACTGCCAAACAGGAGGCGGAAAACAAGAATTAATATAAATTATTAACTTTGGCATGGCGGATAAAGGCATTCTTTGTAGTTTTGTGAAATTTAAAAAGGTGAAGATATGAAAAGGTTCTTGTATTACTTTAGTCTGTTTGTGGTATTGGCTGTGTTCTCATCTTGTGGTGGTAAGAAGAGCGGCAAGGGATTGTTGACTCCTACATCCAGTGGTCGGGCATATGAGATTTTGGTTGTGATAGACCAACAAATGTGGGAACGTCCTGCTGGTCGTGCTCTCTACGATGTACTTGATTCAGATGTACCTGGTTTACCTCAATCTGAGCGTTCTTTTAGAATTATGTATACCGATCCTGCTCATTACGACGCAACGCTAAAGTTGATTCGCAATATTATAGTGGTCGATGTACGTGACATCTATACTCAACCCAAGATGAAGTATAGTAAAGATGTATATGCTTCTCCACAGGCTATATTGACGATACAGGCGCCTGACGAGGAATCCTTTGCCCCCTATGTGGCAGAGCATCGACAGGCTATTATCGATTTCTTCACTCGTGCCGAGATGAACCGTCAGATCACTATACTGGAGACTAAGCACAATAATTTTGTATACAACGAGGTGAAAAAAATGTTTGATTGCGAAGTGTGGGTGCCAGGTGAACTGACTTCTCATAAATTAGGGGAAAATTTCCTTTGGGCAGGAACCAATACGGCAACAGGCGATCAGAACTTCGTGATCTATTCTTTCCCTTATCGCGATAAAGATACTTTTACGAAGGAATATTTTCTGGCCAAGCGCGATTCAGTGATGAAGGTTAATATTCCTGGGGCACGCGAAGGTATGTATATGGCAACTGATACATTATTGACGGATGTAAAGCCTATTTCCGTTCAAGATGCTTATGCGCTTGAAGCACGTGGCTTATGGCGTATTAAGGGTGACTTTATGGGAGGGCCGTTTGTTTCCCATATGCGTTTGGATGAAAAGAATCAGCGTATTATTGTTTCTGAAATCTTTGTTTATTCACCAGATAAATTGAAACGAAATTTGGTTCGCCAGATGGAAGCATCCCTTTATACATTACGTTTGCCTGCTAAAGAACAGAAAGCGGGAAACGGAAAAGATCTTCAGAATGAAAAGGCGTCCAATGATACAATTATTAATGAGAAGAAATAAGAATGGAAGATAATAAGATAAGAATCGGCATTACACAAGGCGATATCAACGGAGTTGGTTATGAGGTAATTTTGAAAACATTTGCAGAGCCTGCAATGTTGGAATGGTGTACCCCTATCGTATATGGTTCCCCAAAAGTTGCTGCTTACCATCGCAAGTCTCTTGATTTGCCGACTAATTTCAGTATCGTAGAGTCGGCAGAAGATGCAGCTCCAGATCGTTTAAGTATTGTCAACTGCAATGATGATGAAGTGAAAGTTGAGTTTGCCAATCCTACTTTTGAAGCAGGTCATGCCGCTTTAGCTGCTTTGGAGAAGGCTGTTGAAGAGTATAAAAAAGGGCTGATTGATGTGATTGTGACGGCTCCTATCAATAAACATACAATTCAGTCAAAAGACTTTCATTTCCCTGGTCATACTGAGTATATTGAACAAACACTTGGCGAGGGTGAGAAGGCGCTTATGATTTTGATGAAGAATGATTTGCGTGTGGCACTTGTTACAGGACATATTCCTGTGAGTAAAATCGCCTCAGTGTTAAATAAGGAATTGATAAAGGAAAAACTACGTATATTCCATCGCTCATTGAAATTGGATTTTGATATTGAGATACCTCGTATTGCTGTTCTTTCACTTAATCCACACGCTGGCGATGAAGGCCTGTTGGGTACAGAAGAACAGGATATTATTATTCCTGCGATGAAAGAAGCTGGTGAAGAAGGTATTCTTTGTTTTGGTCCTTTCCCTGTCGATGGTTTTATGGGAGCAGGTGGATTTTCACATTTTGATGGTATATTAGCCATGTACCATGATCAAGGTTTGGCACCTTTTAAGGCACTTGCAATGGATGAAGGTGTGAACTTTACGGCTGGACTTCCTGTCGTGCGTACTTCGCCTGCACATGGTACTGCCTATGATATAGCGGGGAAAGGTGTTGCATCTGAAGATTCATTCCGTCAGGCTATTTATGTAGCGATTGATGTGTACCGTAATCGTCAACGTGATCTGCAGGCTCGTTCCAATCCGCTTCGGAAATTGTATTATGAGAAGCGTGATGACAGTGACAAATTGAAGTTGGATTCAACAACAGAAGCGGAATTATAATATGGTGAAGGCAGAGATACAGCAAGTCAAGTTGCGTTTTGGCATCATTGGAAACAATGAAGCCTTGCTGCGAGGAATCGATGTCGCGATGCAAGTGGCACCGACAGACTTGTCTGTACTGATAACTGGAGAGAGTGGTGTCGGAAAGGAAAGTTTTCCGCAGATTATACATCAATATAGCCGTCGCAAGCATGGGCAATATATTGCTGTAAACTGTGGCGCCATTCCTGAAGGGACTATTGATTCGGAATTGTTTGGGCATGAGAAAGGAGCCTTTACTGGAGCTATCAGTGAGCGTAAAGGTTATTTTGGTGAAGCAAATGGTGGTACTATCTTTTTGGACGAAGTAGGTGAATTACCTTTGCCTACCCAGGCGCGCCTGCTTCGCGTGCTCGAAAGTGGGGAATTCATAAAAGTGGGTTCTTCTAAGGTAGAGAAGACAGATGTTCGCATCGTGGCTGCTACCAATGTCAATTTGGTGCAGGCCATTGCCGAAGGGCGATTCCGTGAAGACTTGTATTATCGTTTGAACACAGTACCTATTCAGATACCGCCTTTGCGTGAACGGGGAGAAGACGTTGTTTTGCTTTTCCGTAAATTTGCTTCTGATTTTGCCGAGAAGTACCATATGCCTCCTCTACAACTGACTGAGGATGCACGCCAGATGTTGATGGCCTATACCTGGCCTGGTAATGTGCGGCAGTTGAAGAATATTACAGAACAAATTTCTATTATTGAGGCTAATCGGGAAATTAATGCAGATATTTTGAAAAATTATTTGCCTGAGAATAATGCACAACGTTTGCCTGCTTTATTAGGAAATAAGGAAAGTAAAGGGTTTGGTAGTGAACGCGAGATTCTTTACCAGGTCCTATTTGATATGCGCCAGGATGTGACGGAGCTGAAAAAGCTTGTTCATGAGATTATGACTGAGCGGGCGGCTACAGGTGCGGGGAGTGGCAGCATTAAATCGTCTTATTACACTTCTCCTTCTCAACCTCAGCTTGTGACACCTGCAACGGTTGAACCGAATGTGACTACCATTATTCATTCTGCTGTGCAACCTGCAACTCCGCTTTCATCTTCTGTGAATGATGATGATATTCAAGATACAGAAGAGTATGTAGAAGAATCGTTAGCTTTAGATGATGTAGAAAAGGATATGATCCGTAAGGCTCTTGAGAAGCACCATGGAAAACGGAAAAGTGCGGCTCAAGATTTGAACATATCCGAGCGTACTTTATATAGAAAAATAAAGGAATATGGGTTGGATTAAAAAGATTGGAATTATCGCTGTTTGTGCTTGTTTGGCTTTTATTGTGTATTCATGCCGCATTTCTTTGGGATTAGCTCCGATTAGTTCCATTGATTATACGAAAGTTAAGACAATTTCTATTTCCGATTTTCCTAATCGGGCAGAGTATGTATACGCACCTTTGGCAGTGGAATTTAATACGAAGCTGAAGGATATGTTTATACAGCAGACTCGTTTGCAGATTGTAAACTCTGGAGGTGATTTGGAAATTGATGGTGAAATTACTGGGTATAATCAATATAATGAGTCTGTAGATGCCAGTGGCTTTGCTTCGAAAGTGAAAGTTACGTTGACGGTGAATGTACGATATGTCAACAATACTAATCATGAAGAAGACTTTGAACAGCAGTTCTCAGCTTTCCAAACTTATGATTCAGGTCAGTTGTTGACTGATGTACAAGATAATCTGATAACGTTGATGGTTAAAGATATTACAGAACAGATCTTTAACGCAACGGTCGCTAATTGGTAAAAGATGACGGCTGTTCAGTTACAACAATGGATTCAGCATCCAGAAACTTTAAATCAGGATTCGTTGTATGAATTGCGAACATTAGTTGCGCGTTATCCTTATTCTCAGTCCGTTCGTTTGCTGTATTTAAAGAATTTATATTTGCTCCACGATGTGAGTTTTGGAGCAGAATTAAGAAAGGCTGTACTTTATGTTGCAGACAGGCGATCTTTGTTTTACCTTATTGAAGGTGAGAACTATAAATTAAATCGTAACGAACAATCTGTTTCTATCTTGGAGAAAGATGAACCTGGAATTGATCGTACTTTGTTTCTTATAGATGCTTTTCTTTCAAAAATGCCGGATGTACAATCTCAGTCGTCAGAGCTGGATTATACAATGGATTACACAGCTTATTTGCTACATGATGATAAAGCGGATGATGTTGTCGAGAATAAAATGCGGCCTTTACGTGGGCAGGACTTGATTGATGGTTTCTTGAACAAGATGAATGCGGATGAAAAGAACCTTCCGACTGAGCAAATGAATGCTGATAAATCTCAAATGGATAAAGATGTTTTGTTGGCAGATGTGTCGGAAAAAAGTACTTCACCTTTGATTTCAATGCCGATTTCTGTTAATGATGATCAAGCAGAGGGCGAAGAGGAAGAAAAGAGTGAAGATTGTGTGGTAGAAAGGGAGGATGATAGCTATTTTACTGAAACATTGGCTAAAATTTATATAAAACAGCACCGATATGAGAAGGCACTTGAAATAATTAAAAAGTTAAGCTTGAATTATCCAAAAAAAAATGCTTACTTTGCAGACCAAATCCGATTTTTGGAAAAATTGATTATTAACGCTAAATCAAAATAAGTAGAAATGTATTTATTATTAGTTATTTTAATGTTGCTTGCATCTGTGCTGATGTGCTTCATTGTTTTAATTCAAAATTCGAAAGGAGGCGGTTTGGCTTCCGGATTTTCTTCATCCAATCAGATTATGGGTGTACGCAAAACAACAGATTTCTTGGAAAAAGCTACATGGACATTGGCTGCCGTAATGGTTGTTCTTAGTATTGCTACTGCTTATGTGTTACCGTCTGCTACTGTACGTGAAGGTGATGTAATTATGGAGCAGGCACAACAACAGGAAGCAACCAATCCTTATAATATGCCTGTAGGTACAGCTGCTCCTCAGACGGAAGCTCCTGCGGCAAATGCTCCTGCAGACTCTGTAAATTGATATAAAATTATAATTTCTGAAATAGCGGGATTGCTGCATATTATTATGGAGCAATCTCGTTTTTTGTTTCTCATAAACAGTTGATATAATGAATTCTACTTCCCAAATTCATCAGACATTACGTGATTCGGCGGGTATACGCTGGATGGTTCTGTTGTTCTTGGCTTTTGCCATGTTCTGTTCCTATATCTTTATGGATATTTTGTCCCCCATTAAAGACTTGATGCAATCTACTCGCGGTTGGGACTCTACGGCTTTTGGAACAATGCAAGGTTCTGAAACCTTTTTGAATGTATTTGTCTTTTTCCTCATCTTTGCAGGTATTATCTTGGACAAGATGGGGGTACGTTTTACGGCTGTCCTTTCTGGAGCAGTGATGCTTGTGGGAGCTGTTATAAATTGGTATGCTGTAACTGAGAGTTTCCAAGGTAGTGGCCTTGAGATTTGGTTCAATAATAATTTGAACTATATTCCTGGTTTTGATGAACTGGGCATTTCTCCGTTTTATGAGGGCATGCCTGCATCTGCCAAATTTGCGGCTGTAGGTTTTATGATATTTGGCTGTGGAGTTGAAATGGCTGGCATTACAGTGTCTCGTGGTATTGTCAAATGGTTTAAAGGACGTGAAATGGCTTTGGCAATGGGATCGGAGATGGCTCTTGCCCGTTTAGGAGTGGCTACCTGCATGATCTTTTCACCAATGTTTGCTAAATTGGGGGGAGTGATTGATGTTTCTCGTTCTGTTGCTTTTGGCGTAGTGTTGCTAATGATTGCATTGATAATGTTTATCGTCTATTTCTTTATGGATAAGAAATTGGATGCACAAACAGGTGAGGCCGAGGAAAAGGATGATCCGTTTAAGATAAGTGATTTGGGAAGTATTTTGTCAAGTAGCGGTTTTTGGCTGGTTGCTTTGTTGTGCGTATTGTATTATTCTGCTATTTTCCCTTTCCAGAAATATGCAGTTAATATGCTTCAATGTAATCTAGTATTTACAGAAGTACCGGCTGACTCTTTTTGGGCAACCAATACTGTAACTGTTATTCAATACTTGATTATGTTGGTTGTAGCTGCTGCTGCTTTTGCTAGTAATTTCTCTAAGCGCGCCTCCATGAAAAATGGTCTATTGGTTGTGGCAGGTGTAGCATTGGTTATTTTCTGTTATATGGGTTATATGCGTCAGAGTGCAGAGACTGTGTTTGCGGTATTTCCTTTGCTCGCTGTTGGTATTACGCCGATTCTTGGGAACTATGTTGATCATAAAGGGAAGGCTGCCAGTATGTTGGTGATTGGCTCTTTGTTGCTGATTTTCTGCCATTTGACGTTCGCATTTGTTTTGCCTACACTTAAGGAGAGTGCTGTTGGAGGAATTGTAGTTGCTTATCTCACTATTTTGGTTCTGGGAGCAAGTTTTTCTTTAGTTCCGGCATCTTTGTGGCCAAGTGTGCCTAAGTTGGTTGATGCAAAAATTATCGGTAGCGCATATGCTCTTATTTTTTGGATTCAGAATATTGGCCTCTGGTTATTTCCGTTGTTAATTGGTAAGGTTCTTGATAAAACCAATCCTCAGCTCGTGGCAGATTTACAGAATGGAGTGATTACGCCTGAGGAAGCAGCAGTTTCTTATGATTATACAGCTCCGCTTGTTATGCTTGCTTGTCTAGGTGTAGCTGCTTTGATTTTGGGTTTTGTTTTGAAGGTTGTAGATCGTAAGAAAGGGCTAGGCTTGGAAGCTCCTAATATCAAAGAATGATATTGTCGGATGTCGGAGAAGCAAGTAAAATATAATCTTTTGGATACAGTTCCTGCATGTGCAGAGAATGTTTGTACGGAATGGGAGGGTGAGTACGTGGTACTCATCCTTCCTCGTTTTCGTAAAGCGTGGATGCAACGTTGGTTATTGCCCAAGTCTTTGTCATCGCATGTGCGTATTCAACTTGAGGAACATGGAACGGCTGTATGGAGATTGATTGACGGGCAGCGCACTGTGCAGGAAATTATTGAACTGCTTGCGTCACATTTTGGTGGAGATGAGAGCTATCCTTCCCGTGTAGCTGCTTATTTTATGCAGCTACAAAAGGATGGACTTATTCATTTGAGGGCTTTGAGATGAAGATTGATTTAGTTTTCTTCTCTATCTACTTTTAATAAAGCTCCTGTATTGGTATCAAACAACACTTTGGTTGTGGATTTCTTGTTGAATAATACGGGAGCAAGATATTCTTGTGTACCAAATTGGGTTATAGGGAGTTCATTGTCGAACAGATTTTTACCTTGATAGGTCAGTATAACTTTTGCTCTTCCTGGTACATTGTAGATGATGCCTTCTAACTTCTTTTTCCCTTCGGTGGTCGAAAGGTTTGGGACATTCATGTTTTTAATGCTGATATAAATCGGTTCACCTGCTAAATTGTCATTGTCTACGACACCCAATTTACGTGAGAAACGTAGTGCTATCTCATCTTCTTTCTCTTGTGGTACAATACGGATGTTGAATATTTTTGTTTCTTTCTTTTCTTTACCGGCAAACATTTCTGTCATGGCTTGTTCTTGTAGGTTCAGGTTATCTAGCATGATTTTCAGTTGGTTGCCATCGGTTGGCATATTGTCTGCTTCACCTCGTACTAGAGCGTTCTTACTTTCGCGTATATTATAAATTTCTTTGGCGACTAGTTCGGCCATTTTGGCATTGGAGCTCGCCATCAGGATTTCTTCGGTCAAGAAACTACGCGCATCAACATCTTTGATTGTTTTTCCTTCTTTAGACTTATTTGGGGTATTTTCTTGCTTACCACTAAAAGGTAGATTGATAGAGCGTACGATGCCATTTTCTGTCAGTTCCATTAGGGGGGCTACGGTCTTGTCTTTCATCTTTACGAAATAGACATTGTCTTTGTCGGGTACTCCGACTACGCCTGTTTCTATTTTGTCGATTGTCCAATAGACTTCGGGTTCATCCGATACACCTGAAAGGCGCAGGTAACGGTCAGCATAACGACAGAATTCGCCAGGGGTGTATGTATGTTTAGTGGTATGTACCTTTATTTCAATTTCAGTCTGCGGGAGCATATAAGTGACTCCATAATCTTTGCCTTGTGTCACTCCCACGGTAACTTCTGTTTGTGCTGATGCCAAAAGGCTCATTGTGAGTACAGATGACAGTAAGAATATATTTTTCTTCATGCTTCTTTGGGTGTTAGTTAGTGTTTTCTTTAATTTAACAAAGATAGTTAAGTTATTTTTGCCGTGAATAGATTTTGCCATAATTAACAAAAGAACTGAGCCACGAATTGTGCAAAATTTGGTATTAGAGTTGTTATTCTAATTTGCACAATTCGTGGCTAGAGAGTTAATTAGGTGCTTCTTATGGTAGCTTCAAATTAACTTCGGCAATACCCACCCGGTCGTCGTTTAGTAAAATACGTAGGTCGCTGGCTGTCGTGCCGCGGAAGGTATAGGTATGCGGCTTGTTGTACTCGCTGACGGTACCCGAATAAACGGTCAGGAACTGGCCTCCACCACCCGAGAGCTGAATCTCGAAGTTGGCGGGCAGCTGGTTGTCGCGGCTGAAGGTCAGGGTCACTTCGTCCACTTTCGGGTTACCTTTCAGGGCAACGGTCAGGTAGTCGCCTTTGTTGCCCTGCCAGTAGGTTTCGGGCTTTCCGTCGAGCACGTTCAGCACACTTTCGGGGTTGGTGCTGGCGGTGACGGGACTTTCTTTCTTCTGTGCTTTCAGACGGGCGTTGCGTGTGGCATAGTCTTCCACGCGGAGCACAGCGGTTTGGCGGATGTCTTCGGACGAGGCGGCGGCCATGACGACGAATTCACCCGGCTCTACCACCCATTTCATGTCGGCGTTGAGCAGCTCCAACTGCTTGCGGTCGAGGTGGAAAGTGACTTGCTTCGTCTCACCCGGCTGGAGATGGACGCGCTCGAAGCCGGCTAGATTCTTTTCGTAAGTCGTGACGCTGCTTACCACGTCGCGCGTGTAGAGCTGTACCACTTCGTCGCCAGCCCGACTGCCGGTATTGGTCACGTTTAGGGTGACGGTGACCGTTTCGTTCGGGGTGATGACGGCAGGACTGATCTTGAGGTTGGAGTATTCAAAGGTGGTATAGCTCAAGCCGTAGCCGAAGGGATAGAGGGCGCCGTTAACACGCGACATGTTACCGTCGGGACCGGGATTCTTGCCGCCGTCCACTTGCGATGAAGGCTTGCAGGGGAAATTGAATGGTATTTGTCCCACACTTTTGGGGAAGGTAACGGTAAGCTTGCCGCCGGGATTGTAGTCGCCAAAGAGCACGTCGGCTACTGCCGTACCACCTTTGGAGCCAGGATACCAGGCTTCGACGATGGCGGGCACGAATTTGTCGGCCCAGTTGATGGAGAGAGGACGTCCGTTGATAAGTACCAGTACGACGGGCTTGCCAGTGGCCTGTACGGCCTGGAGCAGCTTCAGCTGGCGGCCGGGCAGGTCGAGACTACTGCGCGACTTGTTCTCGCCGCAGGTGCGCTGGCCGCCTCCCAGTACCACGACGGCCACGTCGGCACGTCGGGCGTTGGCTACGGCACGGTCTATTTCGGCCTGTTCGTCATCGGTCAGCGGATATTCTATCAGTTCACTTTCGGGCCAGTGGGCATCCACCAGGTCGCAACCCTTGGTGTAGAGCACTTCGGCCTTGTCTTCCACTTTGGCTTGGATGCCTTCGAGCACCGTCGTTACATCGACGGCCAGCGGGCCATAGTGGGTCAGCGCATAGCCTTCTTCGTCGGCATTGGGGCCGCAGACGGCAATGGTCTTAATGCGGTCGATGTCGAGGGGCAAAGTTTGCTTGTCGTTTTTCAGCAGGACAATGCTTTCGCGCGAAGCCTGCAGAGCCACATCTTCGTTTGTAGGATTCTCCACCTCTTCGTCGGCTCCGGCCAGGTCGGTCTGGTAGGGAGCGTCAAAGAGGCCGACGAGGAACTTCACGCGCAGGATATCGCGTACGCGGTCGTTTATCAACTCTTCGCTCAGGCCGCCCTCCTTTACCAGTTCGCGGAGCGGCTCCACGAACGATTCGGGCGAGCGGAAGGTACAGCGCACGTTCAGCCCTGCCTCCACGCTCTGGCGCACGGCTTCCTTCATGTCCTTGGCCGTGCCGTGCTTGGTGTAGAGGTATTCGACGGCGTCGCTGTCCGACACGACATATCCCTTGAAGCCCATCTCGCCGCGCAGGCGGGTGGTGAGCCAGTAGAAACTGCCCTGGATGGGGATGCCGTTGTAGTCGTTGTACGAGCTCATCACACCCAGCAATCCTGCTTCTTGAATGACGCGTCGGAAGGGATAGACGTGTATCATCTCCACTTCGCGCGGCGACATTTGCGGGTCGACGCGCGCCATGCCTTCGCGGGCGCCCTTGTTATTACTGTAAGCCACGAAGTGCTTGGCCGTGGCGGCTACCTGATGGTCCTTCTGCAAGCCATGTACCATCTCGATGCCCAGTTCGGCCACAAGGTAAGGCGACTCGCCGTACACTTCTTCATAGCGTCCCCAGCGCTGGTCGCGCCCCACGTCGAGGATGGGGGCATAGACATTGGTATAGCCCAGCATGCGGGCTTCGCGCCCCGTTATCTCGCCGATGCGGCGCACGAGGCTCCGGTTCCAGGTGTGTCCGATGCCCAGCTGGGTGGGGAAGTTGGTGGCGCGGTAGCTCTCCACGCCGCGGATGCCTTCGTTGGTGAAGTCTACGGGGATGCCCAGGCGTGTCTCTTCGACGAAGAAACGCTGCACTTCGTTCAAGGCCCAGGCGTGGCGCGAGGCCGGCCATACATTCTCGTTGTCCGAGGGCGGCAGACCCCACTGGCGGAAGCCGTTCAGGTGCTCGTCGATGGCGCCGATGCCGTCTTTCCACAACGCCTGTTTCCATTCGGGTGTGGGCAGGTCGTCCTTCAGCACGCGCTGGTAGCCGTAGAGGGTCACCATCTGACAGGTTTTCTCGTCGAGTGTCATCTGGCCGAGCAGGTCCTCGATGCGTGCGTCGATGGGGGCGTTGGGGTCTTCGTAGACATCCTTCACGCCGTTCTTGTTAAAATCAATCCAGCCCTTGCGGTACATTTCCGTCTTGGTAGGCTTATAGGTTTTCGGAGTTGTCTTGGTTGTCTGGGCATAGAGGATGGACAGGCATCCGCCGGCCAGCAGGGTCGTTACAATCAGTTTCTTCATGGATACTCAGATTTTTGTTTTTTGCAAAAGTAGACATTTTCAATTAATGTTTGATGGTAATATTGTCCGTTTCGGTGGATAATATTTTCCAAAAGGTACTTACTATGTCCGTTTCCGCTCTTTTTGTGGCATTGTCGGCTACGCATACCGCAATTTTTTTGAGCAAGGAGGCGGACAAATGAAAATAAGTTTCTATCTTTGTAGCCACGATTTCTATAAACCGTGCATCAAGACTTCGGGGTTGACTGGATTTGACAGCGGGCAGAAATGGTAGGTAAGCATGCAGTGGGTCGGTAATTTCCACTCTAATCTCAGTTATCAAACTTTTATCTGGCAACGAAAATTATGCTCTCGCTGCTTAATCGAAGTACAGTAGATTAGCTTTATTTCCGCCAAAGTGGTGGAAACGGGATGTCACTCAAAAGCTCTTGTTCCGAAGCGTTTGGTAAAGTGGCACAGCAAAATCGGGAATAGCTCAGGTCTTTCTCCGCGGCCTTTGCGAAGTTTTAGGAGATAAGGTGCAGGTTGGTGGCTCTGGTCTTGCCTGCATTCGAAAATCGAAGGCAGAGATAAGCATGTAGAAAGCTTATGATTTCCTCGTTTGGACGAGGGTTCGATTCCCTCCAGCTCCACATAAGTTTGTAAACCGCTGAAAATCAGCGGTTTTATTGTTTGATAACTGTCTGTTTTTCATATATAATTGTCTGTTTTTGTCTGGCTCATAAATCGTCAATCACTAATCAGATAAAAAAACAGAAAACATGGGAAGGAAAAAAGCAGTTGTTGTGTTGCCGCACCTGGTAGATGCAGGCGGTGATATGAGTAAGAATTGGTTTGTCGAATATTCGTTGCGTGACCCTTATACAAATGAAATGAAACGTTTCAGAGAGTATAGTGGTTTTTCCAAGTTGGAATCATCCGAAGAAAGATATAGGCACGGGGAAAGGATTATCCAGGAACTTAGCCGGAAAATAGCTTCAGGATGGTCTCCGTTTGCCGAGAAGAAAAGTACATACGCTGACAACATCCTGATGAACAATGTTGCGCAGCGTTGGGGAAATGAGCGTGAGGGTGTGATTAATATCCGAAAGCATCTTTCTGATTTCTTGGAACTGAAGAAGGCCAGTGTCAGCAAGAAGTCGTTTCAGACCTACCAGTCGAAGATACGCATTTTTTGCGAATGGTCCGAACGTAACGGCGTTGATCAGCTGCATGTGTCGAGAGTCACGACCGGGCACATTCAGGATTTCCTTCGTACTATCGCTACGGTGAATGGATTGAGCAGGTTGACGATGCAGAAGTATGCGCAGATCCTACATACCTTTTTTGACTACCTTATGAAAGATTTGGGCTGCATTGAAATCAATCCGGTAGTTGCTATACCCAAACTGGGAAAGGTGGTGGACGAAGCTGCCAAACCTATCCCCGACGACGACCGTCGCCTGCTGATGGCGGCCATGCGTAAGTACGATCGCCAACTATGGGTTGTCTGCCTACTGCAATATTATTGCGCCATTCGTCCTGGTGAATGTCGGCTTCTGAAGGTGGGAGACCTCGATTTCGATGGTGAAACCATCCGCGTGCCGAAGGATGTGAGTAAGAACAGGGAAGGGGAGACGGTTGTCATGCCGACACAATTAGTCAGGCAGTTGAAAAAAGAAGGGTATGCCGATGCCGAAAGAGGGCTGTATTTGTTTTCTGCTTCCGGAAGACCTGGAGACAGACCGCTCGGGAAGAACTACTTCCGTTGCCACTTCAATCTGTTGCGCGATAAACTTGGGCTTTCTCCTGATTATAAGCTATATAGTTTCAAGTACACGGGTGGTGTCGCTTTAGTGAATGCAGGCATCGACACGTGGGAACTCCAGCGTCACTTCCGTCATAAATCCATTGATACAACCGAGCATTACCTTCGTAAGAACTTCGCGGTGAAGAGTGATAAGATAAAGAATCACTTTCCGGATATATGATTTTTCTAATGTGTTTTATTAATAATAGAGGCGACCTATTCGGTCGCCTCTACGATTTCTTTCAGCCGATACAAACTATTCTAATTATCAAAACAAAATCATATTTATTTTTCCGGTTTCGCCCATAAAAATCCCCAGCCACTCTCGGTAGCCGGGGACACATTTGTTAATTTTAAGCCATAACCTCTGTTATTGCACGACGAAGATACTACTTTTTTCGCGACCTGTACACAAGCCAGCCGACAATTATAAGGGCGAAGGCGATGATTATCCCGAACGCCCATCCGCCAAGCTCCAGCTTCATCTGCTGCCAGCGGGTAAGTTCCTTCTCCACCGGATACGGAACCTTCACCTCCTTGGTGACCGTCACTTCCTTAGATGGCAGATATACCGTATCCGGCTGCGTTCGCATCTTCGCAAGCAGGTTGCCGAGGCTGTCAATAGTCAGCTGGGCCTGTGCGTTCTTGCTGTTGGCTATGTCCAACCAAGACAAAACGACTCTGCCGTTTTCGTCACACTCCAGTAATGCTCGAATGGTAGAACTATCAGGTGGTAGTTGTACCTCTACCAGTTTTTCGATCACTACGCTGTCAGCACTACTTTCGACTGGAACATACTTCACGCTCCTACATGACCATATTGCTGACGTCAGCAAAATGATGCACACCCATTTTCGTGAACTTACGAAAATGTTCCTGATAGTATTCAGTCCCCGCTTCATACACCCAAGTATTCGCATATCCCGGCGACATGCAATTCGACAATAGCCTTCTTTCCTTCCTCGGATAGCAGGTAGTTCACATCCTCCTTGTTGTCCTGGAACAGGTTCTCAGTCAGTACTGCCGGACACTTGGTGTGCTTGAGTATGTACAGATATCCTTCCTTATCAGGGTCGCCATCGCTCTCGTCCTTACGCAGCTTTAACCCGACCCGTTCAGCTGCATTATACAGGCAGGTCGCCAGCTTGTCGGCTTTTGTCTGGCCGACAGAGGTCCACGCCTCCCAGCCGCGGGCACTCATCCATTCCGCTCCACTTCCTGCAGCATTGCAGTGTATGGATACCAAGATAGCCTCGCTAGCCTTATATTCGTTCACCCGCTTGCACCGCTCGGCCAGCGGAACATCAATCTCTTCTCGCACGATGCGCTCTGCATCGAGGCCACGCTTGCGGAGTTCATGCACTACACGTTCTGCAATCTCACGGGTGTAGGCATATTCCATCAGCCTTCCGTCCGGTGAACGCTTTCCAGCTGTGTTGCTCCCGTGTCCATTATCAATTAATATTTTCATATTCAAAATAATATTATTACATTTACACAGTTTTCATAATGGCCGAAAGGCTATATTGAGAATTGATATTTTGAGATGAAGGAGCTCACCGTGAGGTGCGCTCCTTATTTTTTCTCCTCCTTGATCATCTTGATAATCTTCTCGGCATCCTCGGTTGTGAGGCACTTCACAATCTTGGCAGCCACATCGGCCACTTCTGCAGCATGACTACGTTTCCGGCGAAGGTTCTCGACAACAGAAAAGCCTTCGACAAATAAGACTCCCGCCGTGCCGATTATGGCACCGTAAGGTAGATTGTACCACGGGAAGCACAGCCCAAGGATGTCAATTAACACGAAGATGATTATCAGCCTGAAGTAGTCCACAATCTTCACGCCAGTCTTGCGAAGCGGTTTGCTCCGGATCTTCTCCTTGTTGGCTCTGGCAGCATCTATGCCTGTCCACATGTCCATCAGGCAGGCAATGCAAATTAAGATGGAACAGATAAAAATGATAGTAATACCTCCGCGGATATCCTGCACAATGAATTTCAGGTATTCTTCCATGCTATAATAAGATGAATAGTGTTACATATGTGGCTAACAGCGCCGTTATCTCCACCCAGAACATCGGCTTCGTCAGCAGTAATGCCGAGATGAAGTTCCCTTTCCAATACTTCTTCATTCCACAGGCGGTATAAGCAAGGTAGGCTATCCAAGCCAACAGCACCCATGGGCAAGTAAGCAATACCCACACTTGTGAGAACAGGATGCAAAGAATAGCCCCCGTAAGATGCACGGGCCTGTCCATACCGTCACGAAAGTTTGGAGCAGCTCCGACAAGAAACATTCCGACACATGCCAGGAATGCTGTGAACTGGTAGCATCCAGGTGTCACTTCAAGGATAGCCGGCATGAGCAGTCCTGCTGTCAACCACATGGTTGCTCCGAACCAAACTTTGTGTTGTAAACTATAGAAGGTGGCACTGATGGAGGCTGGAACACCTCCGAATTTGATACACACCGCACTCGTATAGGATGCAATGCATAAAATAGATAGTAAAATCAATACAATTTCCATGCTCTTAGAATTTATAATTTAACCGCACAAAGATACATGGACAGTGCTCGCATATAAAAGGACACATCGACATTCCACTGACAAACGATGTCAGTGCTATCTTTGCTTTAAAAATGATATACGGTTATATTCGGGTTAGCACTGACCGGCAGACGGTCGAGAACCAACGTTTTGAGATAAAGAGATTCTGCAAGGATAACGACCTGCAGGTGGACAAATGGATTAGCGAGACTATATCCGGAGCCAAGGAAGTGGACAAAAGGCGACTCGGTAAACTCCTGAAGGGAGTGCAGAAGGATGACATCATCATCTGTTCGGAGATAAGTCGATTGGGCCGTTCGCTCTTTATGATCATGTCCGTACTGAATCATTGCATGGAAATCGGTGCCAAGGTTTGGACTATCAAAGACAACTATCGGCTGGGTGACGACATTACCAGCAAGGTGTTGGCTTTCGCCTTCGGCATTTCCGCCGAAATTGAGCGAAAGTTGATCAGTCAGCGCACCAAGGAAGCACTTGCCAGAAAGAAGGCAGAAGGTGTCAGACTGGGTCGCCCATCAAGGCCGGGTAAACGCCTGCTCGACGGAAAGGAGAAGCAGATACGGGCGATGTTGGCAGCAGGTGTAAGCAAGGTTCAGATGTCAAAAGTTTATGGCGTACACGTCAGTACACTTCATGAATTTTTAACGGAAAAAGGGTTGCGTTGATTGGACTAAAATCTGTCGAGATACCGTCGGCATAAAATGTTCGTTTTTGGACGAGGATGGGGAGCTGGAGACGTGGGAGTATATGAGTGGTGGGTTCACGACTGTAACCTATTGGAAGCAAATAGGGGCAAGAGGTATTTCAAGAATCAAGGATGAGACCACCATTATATCCTTGAACAACCAATACATTAACAAGATAAATATAGATGTTGATTTTACGACAAAGGGAATATGGATAAATACAAGCGGGTTTGAACAAAGTCTTGCTGCGGGCTTGACATCAAAATATATAGATGTAACCGGTTTTTCTACCGTATATTTCCCCGGATATGCTTATGGAGGCACGATGGCTGGTTATGATGAAAACTTCAAGTTCGTGCGCATGATAACTACTACCAATGGTACATACAATATCGGAGAAGATATAAGATATATCAGGCTATCGCTCCAGAATAGCAATAATAATGAAAAGATTTTTCTATACACCGATAAAAATTATGTTGATGACAGAATAATCTATTCAACTGTATATCCGTATGGTTTGACCTATTCGGAAATAACGCATGACAAGGCCATTGAACAAAACACGCAAGGCATTGAAGCCAATTCTAAGGAAATCAGTTCGCTCAATAGTATGATTCAAATGGTTGTTCCGCCAGATTCAATAGGTGACAAAGAGTCTATCGTCGTAGGTGGCAACTTGGATGACACTAATAACTTGGGTATAGCAAGCAATAGAATATCCGATGTGTCAGACTCCTTTCTAAATGCTGACAAGATAAACAAAATGATGGTGCCAAACACAGATTACTCATCAGATTCAGGTTATTTAGTTTCCGGATTTATAGAAAACACGGATGTAGGTAAGATTATCAAGTCCAATCTGAACAAGTTCACCAGATTCGAAGCGTACATTTATTGCAAGGAACAGAATTTTGAAGGAGTAAATTTTGCGTTCTATTCAGGCAGAGGACAAGTTCAGGGCGTAACAAAGCTCAATGCAGAAGATACAACAAGCTCGTCTGTGAAAAAATACGCTGTCTTGTTTGATAACTCTGTCCTTCAAGAATCAGATTATCTGTATTTCAATACCACAATTAAAGGACTGGAACAATACACCGAAAGGACAGATTTTGGTATAACCGGATTTAAGATAGCCTTATTTGATTCGTTGGAAGAGGCAAAAGATGGAACCATAAAAGGCGACTGGGTTAAGATTGGTGGGAAGGAATCCATATCCATCGAAGATGTGAAAGACGAAATCAAGGCGGAACAATATGGCGAGTATGGGAAAGAATACAATAATGTCAAACTGAACCAAGATAAGATAGGCATTGCGATTAGACTGCTTAAAACCGAAAGTAAGCCTAAATTGACTAACCAATACAACCGTGTGGTGGTGTCGTTCAATGGCGACTCCATCATCGGCGCGCAACTTGATGACATCACGCATTCTTCCGGATATGATGCGGGGGATTTTCCGCCTAATATGTCAAAAAATATAATGGCACGTATGTTTTGGGAGAAATACCGTTTCGCCAATGAAGATGTTATCTTCAGAAATCTCATTCATTCTGATTGGGTTAAAACAGGATTCGCGGTTTCTAACGGGAAAGGCGATAAATCGCAGACGTTTAACGAAATTGAAGTGTACGGATGTGCAGAGGGGGATTCGGCAGAGATAACCATTTCCGGACAAACTTATGTGAAGTTTGTGTGGTCGGAATATAAGGGCAAACCTTATTCTTTCGACATCATGCAAACGGAAAACAATGGGACGGAAACTAAACTGACTACGATAGAGGTGACGGCTGAGAGAAGGCTAATGACGGCATATCTGATTAAAAAACTGAATAATGCAAGCACATACAAATTCAGAATCGTTCCGAAATCGGGATATTCGGACGTATGTTTTTGGGGAATTGAGGCGTGGAATAATCCCAGGCTGGATGTGATAGTGGAAGCGTTCAGCGGTTCTATAGCCCGCCATAACAGGAACAACCTTTTGGACGGCTATTATTCGGACTTCCACAGACCAGCTTTGCTAATATCGGACATGTTGATTATCAACGATACTTCTTATGTCAACGGTTCTGATTATTCGGTTGACCAATGGATGAACGATAATGCGGCGTTGTACCATCATCTGAGAGAGAACGGGGTGCCAGCATTGTTTTTCATCCCGCATTGCCCGTTCAGTTCTTTCCTTACGGAATCAGCCGAAGAATTGGCAAAGATGCACGGACTTGCTTACATAAATATCCCGCTGAAGCAGAAACAGAACGCGCCTACACAAAGAATCGTCAATAATACGGACGGGCTTCATTTGTCCAATTACGGACAGACGTATTATTTTGAGGAACTGGAGCGGGTGATTGACAATTACGAACTATGACTATTAATAACAATGGCTGCCTCATTTCTGAAGCAGCCTTAATTTTTTGTGGCAGGATATGATTTGCACCTCGTAGTCTTTATCGTAATATATGTATACACAACCCGCTCCCCAAGTGACTCGACTATCGGGCCTTCCGCAACAGCTCCTACCGTCTTAATCAAAGTTTTACCTAATTAAAAACCTTAATGCGATCTTGTTTGTCAAATATCGAACAATCTTCATCCTTCCATTAGCGTTTGGATGCACTTGGTCTTGCAGGTCTCTTGTATTCTGCCATACCTCGTCCACTTTACCAGTTGTTTCAAATTGCCTGACAATACCAGCCTCTTTATGCTGCGGTATAACCTCGAAACAGTATGCGTTAGCAAAAAGTTCCATTAGTTTTATTTTATCATTATTACCCGCATCAGTTATATAATCTCTGTTAGCTGATTGAGGCGGAGTTAAGTACATTTTCACAGCAGTCGGAAATTCTTTTTCTAAAGTATGCAAATTCCATCTAATAGCTTGTGGTAATTCTGTTCTGTCCAACTCATCATAAGGGATACCTTCATATCCATATTGGGCATCATTTTCTTTGTGCATAACAGCGTCAAAGTCAGTAACAGCATCTCCTGTATAAGCATTGTTGGCACCCATCGCAACAATCACTAAATCAGGAACTACACCCTTGTCTTGACTGAATTGTATAGCTTTGTTTACTTGAACAGACATTTGTAAGAATGAAGTTTCACTTGGCTCATCTTTGTTATCAGTCCACGCAGCGCCTCCTAACGCAAAGTTATACCATTTCGTTATACCTAATTTTGACATAGTATCTGGTACCCATGAAATAGAAAGTACATTATTAGGATAGCTATCGGGGTCACCTTCTAATGACGTTTGAGTGTTTGTAGCTGTTATTGAGTCACCAAATATAAATACAACTAAATCTTCGAGGCTTATTGCAAGATTAGAATTGCTTTTGGAATTTGACTTTGCTAAAGGATATGAATTTATTTCATCAACTCCAAAAACAGGTTTTTCATAATCCGTAATCTTACTCCCAAACTCAATCTGGAACAAAGAATAATCAATAGTTACTTCTTCTTCGTGGCCAATTTCGATTACAAACATTCCTGCGCCATTAGGTATTGTTACAGAGCCCTTATATTCACTATCTGTCTGAACTAACTTTGTGCTGCTAATAATCTGTGTCATTGCAGAGTCATAGAAAAACGCTACTGCACTTGTTACATTATCAAGTAGACCTGACACAGATATACTACTTTTATTTTCATCTACTGGAATAAAGGCTGTTGTATCCTTAATCTTAGATGTAATTGACTGTAAATATGTTTGACCAGATATAACTTGCGGGTGTGTTGCATTTCTCTCAATATCAGTTATAATGTTTTTTCCAACAGTAACTAATGTTTTAATAGATTGAGTGTCTTCTGTATATTTGTATGTGCCTTCATTTTCAATGAATGGGAATAAGCCCTCGCAAACAAACATATTTTCAGCGTCTCCTGGCGTTGGGAAGTTTTGCGTAGATATTGATACGTACACTGTTCCTTCAGGAAGTTCTTCTTTAAAAAGTAATGAATAAGCGTAATTTCTTGCTCGATAGTATGATATAAAGTTCTTGTTTTCGTCAAAGCACACAATGTTCTGGGCGCCGCCAGAAATTATAGGCTTGTGCATAATAGTAATTACGTCAGGCATTTTGAATAAATTGCTAGAAACTCCCTTAGCAACCCATTTCCCAGTCGTTTGATTTAAATAGATGTTTCCCTTGTATAAATTCAGACTAGAATATTCTTTATTCTTTTCTGATTGGTATCTTGCGACTGCAAGTCTTTCAATGTTTTCATCATCAAATTCCTCCAAAGAAATAATACCCTCAAACATATAAAGGGCCATAATATCAATGTCGTCTTTTGGGGATAATAATATAGTTTTTGTTTTTGAGGAGTCAGTTACCGAATATACATAAGTTTTCCATTTCGAAGTTAATTCGACTGCATTTGCCTGGTTTATTTCCGCAATTCTAAACTCAGCATTAAAAGTATTCCTATTGCAGCTTCTTGCTCTCATAACTATAGTGCAACTATCTACACTATGCGCAGTTGAAGAATTTAATGTAGCTATGTCGGTTACAGCTGAAGCGTTATATGTTCTGTACGCCTTGCCATCTTTAAATACTTCAAAGGGATAGCTATATTGATTGCTAATTGGTTTTATAGTATCTATTGTCTCTAAAGCCGTTGACTCATCTATGATAAATTTTGGTTTTTGTATTTTTTCTAAAAGTGCATTATAATCCTTAGTTATCAGAATATTTTGCCAGTAACTTTCGGTAGCGTATGTATTATCTGCATACACATCTTCAAGATACTGTTTTAGTACATAATTCCCTTCTGTATCAGTGTATGATACAATAAGCCCTTTTGTTCTATATGAGGATGGAACCTGTAATACTGTGGAAGCAAAAGAAGAAACCCAATTCAAGCGCTGAATAGTTTTTCCTTCTACCTCGGTAATTTGCTGTTGGTTTGGTATCTTTTCCCAATTTGTATCAGCAGCCCATGCCTTATCTGATAAACCACTTCCAACATACTGCTCATTAACCCAACCATTATCGGGATGTAAGTATGAAATCTGAATACCGGATTTTCTTTGCTTCTGCTCGACTTGCTTTCTCGTAGTCGCAACATCTGTGTTCCACTCCAAAATCATATTACCACCACTGCCGCCGCCTACTTGCATCCAATTGCCTGTACTAGTAAACGTACCGCCCTGATATACCCATTCTTCCACGGTTCCAGCGTCGCTCAAAAACGAACATTTTATGCCGACGATACGGAGGTCGGTCGGTATCTTTGCGATGGCGGACTCCAGTGTATATTTATTTGTACCATTAGTCCCGCCTGTAGGAAATAGATTAGACACATTGATCTCTCCGATCAGCTTTGATACCGGAACCTTGAGTGTAGGATGTGCGACTGCATCGGTTGTGGTGGCCGGATAGATAGTCTGGCCGTTCTTTGTTATTTTATGTATCTTTCCCATATTGATTAATTTAATACGTCCGTAATTTCTGATATCTCTTCGGTAATAAGCATGCCGCTGACGGCTTCATTTGCTTTCTCTGCTGCTTGATTTGCTGCATCTGCAGCTGCATTGGCTTGAGTGGCCGCTTGGGTAGCTGAGTTTGCAGCCTGACTGGCAGAACTGGCAGCTGAATCTGCCTGCTGCGCTTTTTCAGCCGCAAGAGAGGCTGCCTGATTGGCCAGCTCCGCACCGGTTGAAGCCTGTTTAGTGGCTTCATTGGCTGAATTGGCAGCTTCCACTGCCGGTCTCTTGATTTCTTCAAGCTGTTCTGGCGTAAAGTCTTCATACGAAAATGCTTTCCCCTTCAGCGATTCAAGCCACTCTTCTTCGCTTCCCTCATAACCATTATCTACTGCAATCTGGTAGGCAGACTTGCCAGGGTCACCTTGCATGTAATGCGACGGCACCTGTACCTCAACCTCGCACTCATCCGTCTTACCGGCGGTCAGTATAACACCTGTGTCTTCCTTGCTTACAAGATTGCAGATGCCGTCATGATAATCCTTGTCGGTCAGATAGTAGCGGCGGGTGACTCGCAGGATGCCAGGAGCTAATCCATGATTGTCGAAGATAACCATCAGCCGGCCATCATCGAGCAGGCGGCAGTTGGTATACACACCATCGAGACAGCTTGCCTTGTAGCTCTTGCCGAAGGTGGTGTTGTATTCGTATTCGAAAGGAGACGCATGCGAGTCTCCATTTTCGAACAGCTTGAAGTCTGATTTATAATTTATCTGTTTCATTTTACAAGATAGTTGTAACGTCAGTAATTTCTTCGGAAGTCAAGTAGTCAGCCAAGTTTACTTCATCGCCACCGCCTGTTTGCCCGCTAGCCGTCCAAGTACCTGCGGTCTTGCACTGGTAAATTGGACCGGGTATAGTGCTTCCAACGACAGCCCAGTCTCCTACCTGTGGCGATGGATGAGTTGCTTTCAAGTCGGACAGTGTCGAGAATAGACCTTTATTCTTCGAAGTAGAATACTTTGACTTATCTATTTCGGTGGAAATCTTTCCGAAATTTTCATTGAGACGGGATACAGTGCTGCCCCATTTGTCCGTATTGTTGATAGTATTCAGTTCCATAGCTATATCTTCTTGATTTTAATGAATCCGTTGGCATCCTGATACAGCTGGTCCAATGCATCGACCTTGTCTTCGGTCGGTAGCCCTTCTATTCGGACCATTGCGATTCCGTCCGGTCGTATACCCAGTACTATATCTTGTATCAACCCATCTGACTTGAGGTATGAAAAACTCAGTCCGTTTGCGCCCATTGCGAAATTCATATTGTTGTAGTAACCGCTGAAACCGTTGGCTCCGTAGGCGGTTCGTACCACATTCTCGTCACCGCTGTATCCGCGTACCATCATCTTGGGGACAATGGTTTTGCCATCGTCAAACGTACCCACCATGGAGATGACCTTCTCCGTCAACGACTCCCCCTATGCCGGCCGCGAGG
>ERZ772831.108-NODE-108-length-74657-cov-12.981703_pt1 | contig 74657 bp, 70 predicted proteins | sample MGYA00580858_ERZ772831 | MGnify/ENA primary metagenome ERZ772831 (study PRJEB29015, sample SAMEA2737694) | human gut metagenome | biome: human gut; feature: human-associated habitat; material: faeces | place: China | collected 2012 ... | reverse complement strand
TGTTCAACGAGTGGTTTATTCGGGACACCAGCCGAAAGATCCGTGCGGTTCAAAAAGCCAAAGCGGAACGCGGCGAGCGGCTTGGAACCCGCGCACCATATGGCTATGCCAAAGAACCGGAAACCAAAAAGCTGATCGTGGACGAGGAAGCCGCTGCCGTTGTGAAACGGATCTTCGCCCTTTGTGCTGCGGGCAATGGCCCCAGCCAAATCGCCAGAATCCTGAAAAAAGAACAGGTGCTGACACCCACCATGTATGCCTATGCCAAGTACGGCATGACCCATACGGGATTGGATACCCAGCGCCCGTATCACTGGTCTGGGGATACGGTAGCCGACATGCTGGAAAATGAGATCTATCTCGGCAACACTTTAAACTACCGGTTCAGCACCCAATCCTATAAGGACAAACGCAAAATTGAACATCCCCGTGAGGAATGTCTGGTGTTTGAAAATACCCATCCTTCCATCATTACCAAAGAAATTTGGGATATTGTGCAGCGGGTACGGAAGAACAAGCGCCGCAGAACAAAGATGGATGAGCAAAACAAGTATTCCGGGCTTGTGATCTGCGCGGACTGCGGCAAGACGATGGTCCTCCACCGGGCGCATACGATGTCCGCAGATTACAATCACTTCACCTGCCGTACCTACAAAAAGGACGGCGAAGCCTGCACCGCACATTACATCCGAGAGTGCATTCTCGATGAGATCGTGTTGGAGGATTTGCGCCGGGTAACGGCGGAAGCCAGAGAGCATCCGCAGGAATTTGCCGAATATCTGAACAGCAAACAGTCCGCGGAACTCCAAAAAGAGATCCGCAGGCTGGAAAAAGAAAAAGCGGCCATGCAGAAGCGCAAAGCCGAGCTGGATGCAATTTTCAAGAAGCTCTATGAGGACAGTGTGCTGGGCCGCATCACGGCAGAACAATTCCAGATGCTCGTTGCCAGCTACACAGATGAACAGGCAAAGCTGATAGAATTGCTCTCACAGCGAGAAGCAGAGATCCAACAACTGAAAGAAACGGTAAGCAACACGGCAGCGTTCCTCGACAAAGCGAAGCGGTACACGGACATTCAAGCGCTGACACCGGAGCTGCTGCGGCTCTTCATTCAGAAAATTGTGGTGCATGAAAAGGAAGTAAAATGGTCCAAGCACGCATCGCAGACTGTGGAGATCCACTATGCCGACATTGGCTGCATGGAGAACAGACAAACAGCAAAACCGGAACAACATAAAGAAATCCCGAAAGTGTCCTGAATCATTCCCAGTTATACGCCAATGGAAAACCCGGCTGGTGCCTGAAACACCAGCCGGGTATCCCCCCACCGCCGTTGTTACCCCTGTCAGGGGGCTGCCAAGCCTGCCGGACTTTTGTATATATTTGGAGATGGAAGGTGCGCCGTCAGGCTTCCGCAGAATTCGGAAGGGAATACTTGTGCGCGTACTGCGTGAACTTTTCGCGGAAGCTCTCGCTGGTGAGCTTGGTGGCGCGCAGGGTCTCGTGCAGGTTCAGATTGTGCTGCGCGGTGTCAATGATACACCCGGCGATGTTGGAGCAGTGGTCGGAGGTGCGCTCGAGATTGGTCAGGAGATCCGACCAGACGAAGCCTGCCTCGATGCTGCAATTGCCCTGCTGCATCCGGAGAATGTGGCGCGTGCGCATCTGCTCCTTGAGCAGATCGATGACCTGCTCGAGCGGCTCGACCTCCGAGGCGACGGCGATATCGCCGGTGGAGAATGCACGCAGAGAAAGTGCGAGAATTTCACGGAGTGCATTTGCAAGCGTCTCAAATTCGCCCTTGGCGCTGTCGGAGAAGGAAAGCTTCTTATCGCGCAGTTCCTCGGCGGATCCGAGGATGTTGACGGCATGGTCGGAGATGCGCTCGAAGTCGCCGATGGACTTGAGAAGCTCTGTGGCCTCCTCGCTCTCGTTTTCGCCGAGCTTCCGGGCGCTGAGCTTGACCAGATAGGTGCCGAGAATGTCCTCATAGTGGTCGCAGGCATCCTCGTCGTCACGGATGCTCTGCGCCAGCTCCGGAGTATAGGCGGAGATAGAGAGCAGCGCGTTCTGCATCGCCCGGATGGAGCGCTCCGCCATCTCGACGGCGACGGTGTGGCTGCGCTGGAGGGCCAGCGACGGCGTTGCGAGCAGACGCTCGTCCAGCTCGGAGACGGCCTCGGCGCCGCCCTTGTCGGGCACCATGCGGATCGCCAGCTTTTCAAGCCAGCCGCCCGCCGGGAGAAGCATGGCCGTGCAGAGAATGTTGAAGGCGGAGTGCGCCAGCGCGATGCCGTACATGGTCGCAGGCTCGTTGAAGATCTCCGGCGCGAAGATCAGCTTGACAAGGCAGAACAGCGTCAGAACGACCGCGACGCCGATCACGTTGAACATCAGATGCACCACCGCCGCGCGGCGGGCGTTTTTATTGGTGCCGATCGAGGAAAGCATGGCCGTGACCGTCGTGCCGATGTTCTGACCCATGATGATGGGAATGGCGGCGGCATAGCTGACGGCTCCGGTCATGGCCAGCGCCTGAAGAATGCCGACGGAGGCGGAGCTGGACTGGATGATCGCGGTCAGAACCGCTCCGGCGAGCACGCCGAGCACAGGATTCTGGAAGGCAAGGAAGAGATCGACGAACTGCGGCACGTTTTTCAGCCCGGAGACCGCGCTGCTCATGGTGTCCATGCCGAACATCAGCGTGGCAAAGCCGAGCAGGATCATGCCGGTGTCCTTTTTGCGGCTGTCCTTGCAGAACATGTAGAGAATGATGCCGATGAGCGCGAGCACCGGCGTAAAGGAGGTCGGCTTGAGCAGACGCACCCAGACGCTGCTGCTGTCGATGCCGCCGAGGCTGAGCAGCCATGCCGTGACCGTGGTGCCGACGTTGGCACCCATGATGACGTTGATGGCCTGCCGGAGCGTCATAAGCCCGGAGTTTACAAAGCCAACGACCATGACAGTCGTTGCGGACGAGCTTTGAATGATGGCCGTTACGCCGAGACCCGTCAGAAAGCCCGCCATGACCTTTCCGGTCATTTTTCCAAGCAGCGCACGGAGCTTTCCGCCTGCGCGGCGCTCCAGCGCTTGCCCCATGAGGTTCATGCCGAACAGAAACAGGCAAAGGCCGCCGATCATTGTCAAAAAATTAAAAATATCCATACAATTTTTCCTCATTTCCCATGATCACTTATTATCTGACATTAGCTTAACAGGGAAATATCAAATCCAGCGACATGGTATTGTAAAATCGTTGTAAAACCGCGCGGCGGAAAGGAAAGCGCAGGAAGGAATTTTCTTGCCGCCGGGCATTGACTTTTGCGGGCAGGCGCTATAAAATGATACCAAATCCGATACAGAAAGGCATATCGACATGCTTTACAACGCTTCCTACGCATACGCTTATTTTTACTTTACTGTGCTTGCATAGTAAGGGTAATTTGTGATGCGTAAAAAGCTCCATCGAATTTTTTGCGGCACAGATTACGCTGTGCCGCTTTTTTATTTTCTGTCTGGAGGAAAAATCCCATGATCGTCATACTCAAGCACAACACCTCAGAGGAAAAGCGCCGCCAGCTGATCGACTGGCTGCAATCGCAGCAGCTCGGCGTGCATGTCTCCGTCGGCGCGTATCATACCGTGCTCGGCCTGATCGGCGATACGAGCCGTGTAGATATGGATCTCATCCGCAGCCTGGATATCGTGGAATCGGTCAAGCAGGTCAGCGACCCGTTCAAATGCTGCAACCGGAAGTTCCACCCGGAGGACACCGTCATTGAGGTGGGCGATGTGAAGATCGGCGGCGGTAATTTCTGCATGATCGCGGGGCCGTGCTCCGTGGAAAGCGAGGAGCAGATTGTCTCCGTGGCGCAGGCCGTCAAAAAGGCAGGCGCGAACCTGCTGCGCGGCGGCGCGTTCAAGCCGCGCACCTCGCCCTACGCCTTTCAGGGCCTGAAGGCCGAGGGACTGGAGCTGCTGAAGATTGCGCGGCAGGAGACCGGACTTCCCATCGTCACGGAGATCATGAGCGTCAGCACGCTGGAGCTGTTCGAGGATGTGGACGTGATCCAGGTCGGTGCGCGGAATATGCAGAACTTCGACCTCCTGATGGAGCTTGGCAGGCTGGACAAGCCGATCCTGCTCAAGCGCGGCCTTGCAAACACGATGAAGGAGCTGCTCATGAGCGCGGAATACATCATGGCCAGCGGCAACGAAAAGGTCATTCTCTGTGAGCGCGGCGTGCGCACGTTTGAGACCTACACCCGCAATACGCTCGATCTGTCGGCGGTGCCGATGCTCCATGAGCTGAGCCATCTGCCGGTGATCGTCGATCCAAGTCACGCGACGGGCATTGCGTCGCTCGTACCGCCGATGGCGCTGGCAGGCGCGGCCTGCGGTGCGGACGGCCTCATGATCGAGGTACACAATGATCCCATGCACGCCCTCTGCGACGGCGCGCAGTCGCTGACGCCGGAGCAGTTCTCCGCGCTCAGCGAGAAGGTCCGCCGCGTCCGTGAGGCGATCGTATGAGCACGGTCGGGATTCTGGGCCTCGGGCTCATCGGCGGCTCGTTTGCAAAGGCGTATCATGCCGCGGGCTGGACGGTTCTGGCGGCGGACAGGGATGCGGCGATCCTGAGCTTTGCGCAGATGTCCGGCGCGGTGGATGGGACGCTCGGCGCGGAGAATGCCGCGCAGTGCGACCTGATCTTAGCCTGCATCTGTCCGGAGGCGGCCATTGCGGAGCTGACAGGGCTGGCGCCGCACATTGGCGAAAAGCCCGTCGTCATCGACTGCTGCGGCACAAAGCGCGTCGTCTGTGAGGCGCTGTTCCCGGTCGCGGAGCAGTACGGCTTCACCTATCTCGGCGGCCACCCAATGGCGGGCAGCCACCATTCCGGCTTCAAATACGCCCGGAAAAATCTCTACCACAACGCGCCGATGGTGCTGGTTCCGCCGTCATTTGACGATATCGCGCTTTTGCAGCGCGTGAAGGAGCTGCTGGCCCCGGCGGGCTTCGGACACATCTCCGTCACAACGGCGCAGGCACATGATGAAATGATCGCCTTTACCTCGCAGATGCCGCATCTGATCTCCAACGCCTACATAAAAAGCCCGACTGCCGCAGAGCACAAGGGCTTCTCGGCGGGAAGCTACAAGGACATGACGCGCGTCGCGTGGCTCAATGCGCCGATGTGGGCGGAGCTGTTTCTGGAAAACCGCGACTGCCTGCTGCGGGAGCTGGGCTGGCTGATGGAGAGCCTGCGGGAATACCGCGCCGCGCTGGAGAAAAACGATCTCCCAGAGCTGACGCGCCTGCTCGAGGAGGGCAAAAAACGCAAGGAGGAGGTGGACGGCCGATGAAAACCGTTCACATTGACGCATCCAGAAGCTACGATGTGCACATCGGGCGCGGCTTGCTGGATGACTGCGGCAGACAGATCGCGGAGCGGGTGCGCTGCGCGAGCGCGGCGGTGGTTGCGGACGATACGGTCTATGCGCTCTATGGCGAGCGCGTCTGCGCGTCGCTGGAGGCGGCGGGCGTCCGCACAGTCTGCTATGTGTTCCCACACGGAGAAAAATCGAAGAATCTTCTGGAATATGCAAAAATTCTGAATTTTCTCGCAGAAAACCGCGTGACTCGCGCGGACGCGCTCATAGCGCTCGGCGGCGGCGTGACCGGCGACCTCGGCGGCTTTGCGGCGGCGACCTATCTGCGCGGTATCCCGTTCGTGCAGCTGCCGACGACGCTTCTGGCGGCAGTGGATTCCTCCGTCGGCGGAAAGACGGCGGTCGATCTTCCGGCGGGGAAGAATCTCGCGGGCGCGTTTTACCAGCCGGAGCTGGTGCTTTGCGATCTCGATACATTAGACTCTCTGCCGCGCGAAATTTTCCTCGACGGCTGCGCGGAGGTCATCAAATACGCGGTATTGGGCAGCCGGGAGCTGTTTGCGCTTCTGGCGGACATTCCCTCCGGCAAAGGGCTGGAGGAGGTGACGGCGCGGTGCGTGGAGATGAAGCGGGACTTTGTCCAGAGCGACGAGCTTGATCGCGGTGCGCGGCAGATGCTCAATCTGGGCCATACCTTCGGCCACGCCGTTGAGGCGTCCAGCCGCTTTACGCTTTCGCACGGAAAATCGGTCGCTATCGGCATGGCCATGATCCTCCGCGCCGCGTGCAGTCGCGGCTTGTGCAGCGCGGAGACGCGCGACGCGGTGATCGCGCTGCTTCAGCGCTATGGCCTCCCGACCGAGTGCCCATATCCGGCGGATATGCTGCTCGGCGCATTGAGCGCGGACAAAAAGATCTTCGGGACGAGGCTGAATCTGGTCGTTCCGACGGATATCGGCGCGTGCAGGCTTCTGCCGGTCGGCGTGGACGAGCTTTCCGGCTGGCTGCGCGACGGAGGCGCGATATGAATGTGACGCTCACGCCCGGAGTGCGCTCCGGACAGATCCGCATTCCGGCCTCCAAGTCGCAGGCACACCGGCTGCTGATCTGCGCAGCGCTTGGCGATGCGCCGGTACGGCTGCGGCTGGACGGACGTTCGAAGGACATTGACGCGACGATCGGCTGTCTGCGCGCGCTGGGCGCGGAGATAGCCTGTGCGGACGGACTTCTGGAGATCATACCCATGCGGGGAAGCGTGACCGGAGAAAGAACGCTTTCCTGCGGAGAGAGCGGCTCCACGCTGCGCTTCCTGCTGCCGGTCTGCGGCGCGCTGGGCGCGGAGGCTGTGTTCCGTATGGAGGGGCGGCTCCCGGAGCGCCCGCTTGCACCGCTGGACGCGGAGCTTACGGCGCACGGTATGACGCTCCGGCGGGAAGGCGCGCTCCTGTATGTGCGGGGGCAGCTCCAAAGCGGAGCTTATACGCTTCCCGGCGGCGTTTCGTCGCAGTATATCTCCGGCTTGCTGATGGCGCTGCCGCGTCTTCCGGGCGGCAGCACACTGCACATCGCCGGGGAGCTGCAATCGGCAGGCTATGTCGATATGACGCTGGACGCGCTGCGCCTCGCGGGCGTTCGGATCGAAAAAATACACGACGGCTTCCGCATCCCGGGCGGGCAGCGATTTGCGCTGCCCGGAGAGACGGAGGTGGAGGGCGATTGGTCGAATGCGGCGTTTTTCCTGTGCGCGGGCGCGTTTTCAGAGCGCGGCGTGCGCGTGGAGGGACTGCGCCTGCCGACCGCGCAGGGCGACAGCGCCGTTCTGGACATTCTGCGCCGCTTCGGCGCGCAGGCCGAGATATCCGGCACGGGCGTCACGGTCAGAGGGGGCGCACTGCGCGGTATCCGCATCGACGCCGCCCAGATCCCGGATCTGATCCCCGTACTGGCCGTGACGGCGGCTGGCGCGCAGGGCGAGACGGTCATTGAAAATGCCGCGAGGCTCCGGCTCAAGGAGTCCGACCGCCTGCAAAGCACGGCGGAGCTGCTCCGGCGGCTCGGCTGTCCGGTCACGGAGCTGCCGGACGGGCTTATCATCAAGGGCGGACAGGGCCTGACCGGCGGAACGGTCAGCGCCTGCGGAGATCATCGCATCGCCATGTCGGCGGCGGCAGCCGCCGCGCTCTGCACCGGGCCGGTGACAGTGACCGGCGCGGAAAGCGTCGAAAAATCCTATCCGCGCTTCTGGGCGGACTGGGAGCATTTGAAGGGAGATACGCTATGAGCAGCAGCTACGGAAAAAATCTGACCGTGACCATCTTCGGCCAGTCGCATTCTGCCGCCATCGGCGTGACGATGGACGGCTTTCCGGCGGGCTTTCCGGTCGATATGGAGGCGCTGGGGCGCTTTCTGGCCCGGCGCGCACCGGGCGGCGGGCCGCTTGCAACGCCCCGGAAGGAGGCCGACGCGCCGGAGTTCCTCTGCGGACTTGTAAACAACATCACCTGCGGCGCGCCGCTGACGGCGGTCATTCGGAATACGAATGTCCGTCCGCAGGACTATGCGGCGCTGCAAAGCGTGCCGCGTCCCGGTCACGCGGACTATACGGCGAACGTCCGCTACGGCGGCCATCAGGACGCCTCCGGCGGCGGGCATTTTTCCGGACGGCTGACCGCGCCGCTGTGCATCGCGGGCGGGATCTGCCTGCAATTTTTGCAGGCCCGCGGCGTCCGGGTCATGGCGCGCATCGTCCGCGTGGGCGGCATCGAGGACACGGCGGCGTTTGATGCGCCGGTCGGGGAAAAGCCGTTCCCGGTCGTGAGCGACGATGCGGGCGAGCAGATGCGGCAGGCCATTCTTGCCGCGAAGGCGGAGGGCGATTCCCTCGGCGGCGTGATCGAGTGCTGCGTCGAGGGACTTCCGGCCGGGCTTGGCGCGCCGATGTTCGACGGCATGGAAAACCGCATCGCGCAGATCGTGTTCGGCATCCCGGCGGTCAAGGGCGTGGAGTTCGGCGCGGGCTTTGCCGCGGCGGAGCTGCGCGGAAGCGAGAACAACGATGCCTTCCGCGTGGAAAACGGCCGCGTTGTTACGGAAACGAACCATTGCGGCGGAATCCTGGGCGGGATCACGAATGGAATGCCGCTCGTATTCCGCGCCGCGTTCAAGCCGACGCCCTCCATCGCGCGGCCGCAGCGGAGCGTGGCGCTTTCGAGAATGGAGGATACGACGCTTGCAGTCGAAGGACGGCACGACCCGTGTATCGTGCCGCGCGCAGTGCCGTGCATCGAGGCGGCTGCGGCCATTGCCGTGCTGGACGCATGGCTGGATACACCCGGAACGGAGGAAAAGCTATGGATCTGACACAATGCCGTGAAAAAATCGACGAGCTGGACCGTCAGCTGGTCGCGCTCTTTGCCGAGCGGATGGAGACGGCGGCGCAAGTCGCCGCCTATAAAAAGGAGCACGGCCTGCCGGTGCTGGACGCGGCGCGGGAGCGGCAGAAGCTCCGCGCTGTCGGCGAGCTTGCGCCGGAGGCGTTCCGCGACGATACGGAGACGCTTTACCGGCTGATGTTCGAGCTGAGCCGGAGCTATCAGCACCGGCTGTTGGACGCGCCACCGGCGCGCGTGGAGGAGATCCGAAAGGCGCTCGACGGAACGCCGCAGCTTTTCCCGGCGCGTGCGGCCATCGCCTGTCAGGGCGTGGAGGGCGCGTATTCGCAGCTTGCCTGCGAGCGTCTTTTCCGAACGCCGGATATCTTCTATTTTTCCAATTTTGAGGCCGTTTTTGCGGCTGTGGACAAGGGACTGTGCCGCTACGGCGTGGTGCCGCTGGAAAACAGCACCGCAGGCTCTGTGAACGCGGTCTACGATCTGATGATGCGCTATCATTTTTCCATCGTCCGCAGCGTCCGCCTCAAGGTCGATCACTGCCTGCTGGCACGGCAGGGGGCCGCGCTCCCGGGCATCCGGGAGATCTACTCGCACGAGCAGGCCATTGGCCAGTGCGGCCGGTTTTTGCAGTCCCTTCCCGATGTGCGTGTCGTCCGCTGTGCCAACACGGCGGAGGCGGCGCGGCTCGTGGCAGAGTCCGGAAGGACGGATGTTGCGGCGCTGGCCTCGCGGTCGTGCGCGGCGCTCTATGGGCTGGATACGCTTGCGGAGTCGGTGCAGGATCAGGGCGGCAATTTCACCCGCTTCATCTGCATCTCCAAAGGGTTGGAGATCTATCCGGGCGCGGACCGGACGAGCTTGATGATGACGCTGCCGCATAAGCCCGGCTCGCTTGCGCGGGTGCTTTCGAGATTCTACGCCATGGGCGTGAACCTCAACAAGCTCGAAAGCCGCCCGCTGCCGGAGCGAAACTTTGAATTCATGTTCTATTTTGATCTGGAGGCGCCCGTTTACGAGCCGCGCTTTTTGCAGCTCATGGGCGAGCTGGACGAGCTGAGCGAGAATTGCTTCTATCTCGGAAGCTACAGCGAGGTGATATGATGCTCCGGTGCGGACTTTTGGGCGGAAGGCTGGGACACAGCTATTCTCCGGCGATCCACGCCATGCTCGGCGATTACGAGTACCGCCTCTGCGAAAAAACGCCGGAGGAGGTGGGACGCTTCCTGACCGGCGGAGACTTTGACGGACTGAACGTCACGATCCCGTACAAAAAAACCGCCATGCCCTTCTGCGCGGAGCTTTCCGAGACGGCGCGGCGCGTCGGCTGCGTCAATACCATCGTCCGCCGCCCGGACGGAACGCTCTTCGGGGACAACACCGACGTTTTCGGCTTTTCCCAGATGGTTTTTCACAGCGGCGTTCCGGTGCAGGGCAGGAAGGCACTGGTGTTCGGAAGCGGCGGCGCCTCCGGGACGGCCTGCGACGTACTGCGGCGGATGCGAGCGGAGGTCGTACAGATCTCGCGCAGCGGCGAGGATAATTACGAAAATCTGGAGCGCCATGCGGACGCGCAGATTCTGGTCAACACAACGCCGTTGGGGATGTATCCCAACAATGGCACAGCACCGGTCACACTGGAGCGCTTTCCGGACTGCGCGCTCGTGCTGGACGTGGTATACAATCCCGCGCGGACGGCGCTCCTGCTCGAGGCGGAGCGGCGCGGCATTCCGCACGCGGGCGGGCTGGAAATGCTCGTGGCGCAGGCGGCCCGCAGCAGCGAGCTGTTTACCGGCAGAGCCGTCCCGGACGGTAGGATCGCGGAGATCACGAAAAAAACAGCGCTGTCCATGCAGAACATCGTGCTGATCGGAATGCCCGGCTGCGGCAAGAGCATGGTCGGGCGGCTGCTGGCGGAGCGGCTGGGACGGGAGCTTCTGGACGCAGACGCGGCCGTGGAGGCCGCGGCGGGCTGCACGATTCCGGAAATTTTCGCGCAGGGCGGCGAAGCGGCCTTCCGACGCATGGAAACGCAGGCGTTGGAGGCGCTGGGAAAGCGCTCCGGCTGCGTGATCGCGACCGGCGGCGGCTGCGTGACACGCGCGGAGAATTACCCGCTGCTGCATCAGAACAGCGTGATCGTCTGGCTTCAGCGCGACACTGCGCGTCTGCCGTCAAAGGGCAGGCCGCTGTCGCAGAATGCCGATCTTGCGGCCATGTATGCGGTACGCGCACCGCTCTATGCACGCTTCAGCGACTACAGCGCGGACAACAACGGAAGCCCGGAGGAAACGGTCCGGCATATTATGGAGGTGCTTTCATGAAGCTGCTCATTCTGAACGGCCCGAATCTGAATCTGCTCGGTCTGCGGGAGCCGGATATCTACGGAAGCCGCAGCTACGCTGCGCTCGAGGCGTTCATCCGGGAGACCTGCCGCGAGAAGGAGATCGAATGCGAGATCTTCCAGTCCAACCACGAAGGGGCGCTGGTGGACAAAATCCAGGAGGCCTACGGCGTATTTGACGGCATCGTCATTAACCCTGCGGCCTACACGCACACGAGCGTGGCGATCCTCGACGCGCTCAAGGCCGTGGCGATCCCTGCCGTGGAGGTGCATCTGTCGGATGTCCGCGCGCGGGAGCCGTTCCGTCAGATCTCCTATGCAGGCATGGCCTGCGTCAAAACCTATATGGGCCTCGGCTTCGACGGCTACCGCGAGGCCATCCGTTTTTTGAAAGCGTATTTGCAGAAATAACAAAAGCGCTCCGGCTGCGGCCGGAGCGCTTTTGAGTGTGGCAAAGAAGCCTGATTTTCGCAAAGCAGTGTAAAACATGCAGCCTTTTTGTAGGGGCCGACGACTCTGCCGGCCCTCTGAAACGTATCGAATTTCCAGGAATTTTTCGTAAAATCGGCGTTTTCTGCGGGCGGACAGAGACGTCCGCCTCTACAAGGAAAACGGAATACCTGTATCATGAAACGGGCAAAGGGCTTTTGTCCGTCTTAGCGGCGCTCTGCTCAGAATGCATCCCGCTGTTTTTGCCTCTTGCAATCGCGGCCGTTTTCCGTTATAATTTATTCGTGAATAAGTTTGTGAATGAAAGCGTGAATACCATGAGGGAAGCGAATCATGCGCGCGGCGCGCAGACCCGGCGGAAAATACTCAGCGCATCGGCGAAGGTGTTTCTGCAAAAGGGCTACGCGGGCGCGTCGAGCCGCGAGGTCGCGGAGCTTGCAGGAGTCTCCAACGGCTCGCCGTTTTATCTTTACGGCAATAAGGAGGGCGTGCTGCTGGAGCTGGTCAGGCAGATGTTCGCCGGCCAGTTTGAGATGGTCGAGCGGATGCTTGGCGCGGAGGCGGACCCGCTGCTTGTATACGCGGTGGAGACGAGCCTGCAAATGCACATTGCCGAATGCTCCGAGCAGCTGCGCGAGCTTTACGCCGCGGCGTATACGCTGCCGTCCACATCGGAATTCATCTATCAGAACACGGCGGAGAAGCTGATGCGCATTTTCGGCCCCTATCTTCCCGGCGCGACAGCGCGGGATTTTTATGAGCTGGATATCGCGTCGGCAAGCGTCACACGCGGTTTCATGGCGAAGCCCTGTGACCTGTATTTTACAATGGAGGCAAAGCTGCGGAGGTATCTTGCCTGCTGCTTCCGCATCTACTGCGTGCCGGAGGAGGTTTTCCGCCCGGTCGTGGACGCGGCGGTGAGCATGAAGCTGCACGCGGCGGCGGAGGCCGTGGTCGCGCAGACCGTGCGGCAGGTGGAGGAAGGGTATGAAACGGTGATGGCGGAGAGCCGGAGCCGGAACGTGCAGATGGAGGAGAACATATGAAACGATTTTTTGCGATCCTGATCGTACTGGCTGCCTGTCTGGCGCTGTTCTGTGTGACAGCGGGCGCGGAGGACATTCCAAATGATGTGACATGGGAAGAAATCAGCAGCGAAAGCCAGCTGCGCGCGCTGGGGTATGGTACACACTATGCCAAGGTCACGCAGAGCTTTGAGGTCAGCACCCCCAGCAATATATTTGTCTATGGCGATCTCACGCTGGATCTGAACGGCTGCACGATCACCCTGAAGTCGAAAAACAAGGAGGAATTCAACGGCTATGCCATGTTCGTCGTCGGCGACGACACGAACAAAGCCTCCTTCACGCTGATGGACAGCAGCCCGGCACAGACCGGTAAGCTGACCTTTGCGTATCTTGGCGACACCTATCAGGAAGAAGAGAATGGCCAGACGGTCACGAAAACCTGCCGTGCGGGTGCCGTTTCTATGAAAAAGGGTTCTGCCTTTACGATGAAATCCGGCACGATCGACCGCTTCGGCGGTACATACACGCTCTCGGTCATCAACCTCGGCAGGCCGAACACGACCTTCAACATGGAGGGCGGCGTCATTCAGAACTGTACCACGCCGAACGATCTCGGCGGCATTGCCGTCGGCATAACCAGCAGCGGCAATACCTTCAACATGACCGGCGGCGAGATCAAAAACTGTGAAACCGGCGGTTCTGGCGTCATTTACGCCTCAAACGCGACCGTCCACATCGGCGGCAACGCCAAAATCACGAACAATAAGAGCGGCAATGGCGGCGCGTTCTATGTGAAGAACGACACCAGACTCACGATCGACGGCAATGCCGTCATAGAAGGAAACGAGAGCTCCAGAAACGGCGGCGCGATCTATGCGTGCGTCGGCTCGTCGGAAAAGGATAAGCCCTCCTCCGTCGAGATCGGCGGCAGCGCCAAGATCAGCGGCAACAAAGCCTCCGGAACGTATAGCTATGGCGGCGCGGTCTATGCGGAGAACGCAGCCATTACGATGACGGGCGGCACGATCGAGAACAACGGCGCACAAAACGGCGGCAATGAGCTTTTCCTTACCGGCAGCACCACCTTCACCATGCGCGGCGGCAAGCTCCGCCATACCATCGATGCGGCGGCATGGCGGACCGTTTCGCTTCGTTCCAGCGCCAAGCTGAGCATCTCGGACGGCGAAATCGAGCTGCTCAACGAGCCGTATGCCATGGAACTTCGCGATACCGCCAAGCTGACCGCGACCGGCGGCACAGTGATCGCATCCGGTACGGCGGCAGCGTTCGACCTCGTCAGTACCGCAGATGTCGATCCCGAAAAGGCGGCAACCTTCGCGGGTGCGGACGCCGAAACGGCGGAATTCATCACCTATCCGAATCTCACCACATATGCGGGCAGCAAGTACATAAAGCTCGTTCCCGGCTGGAAGCTCACATTGGACAGCAATGGGCACGGAACGAATCCAGATCCGATCATTGTCCCGAAAAACTACGGCGCGAAGCTCCCCATGCTGGATGATACAGACGGCTATGTCTGTACCGGCTGGTATTACGACGCAGCGTGCACACGGGCTTATGCAATGGAGAAAATTACCGCGGACACCACGCTCTACGCGGGCTGGGTGCAGAGCGGCAGCTTCGGGCTGAGCTTCTCTGGTGTGAGTCAGGACACAAACGATGTATGGTATTTGACGTTTGATCCCGTGACCTACGGTACGGAGGAGTGGGGCAAGAGTCAGACAAAGACTTTTACGATCACAAACACCGGTGCGGTCGCGCTGAATGTAGAGCTGGAAAATAAGTCCGGCGGCGGGATCCTCGCCATATATTTTGAGAAAAATGAAAACAGTCCGGGTAGTAAATATGTGAAGTCCGCTGTACTGAAGCCAGGAGCGTCGAAGCTCGTCTATATGGAGTCCGAAGGTCTCGGTCACCGGGTCGGAAGTTTCGTTTCGGCTTCGTTCAAGATCACAGCGAAGGACTTCACCGATGAGACTCATAAGCAGGAGTATCTGGTCGGGCTAAAATGGCAGCGCAATCCGGCGATTGCCAGTCTGGACACGCCGGAGCTGAACCCCAACACCTTCGACTACGGCACAACGCTGGGCGAGATCGAGCTGCCCGAGGGCTGGAGCTGGGTGGACGGCAATGACGTCCGTCTCCCCGTCGGAACGACCGAGGCATCGGCACGCTATACACTCAGCGATAACGATAAGAAATACTATGACTGGACAGAGGTTCCGGGCTATGATGCAGAAGCCGGAACTGTCACGCGCGATATCGCGCTGAAGATCGAGAAGGGCAATGCGACCGCGTCGTTGTTCTCTTTCACGCCGCCCACCGACCTTATCTATGACGGGACTCCGAAGGAGGCGGTCGTGACCGCGTTGGAGGCCCCTGCGGGCTATGCGCCGTATACCGGCACGTTCACCGTGCTCTATAACGGCAGCTCCACACCTCCGACCGACGCGGGCACCTATCAGGTCTCCATTTCCGGCAGCGGCGACGACTGCTATCGGAGCTTTACCGCACTTCGGGATGAGAGTTGGACCTTCACCATCTCCCCCGCCTCCGTCACGCCGCCTGCGGCGGTGACCGGCCTTGTCTACAATGGCGAGACGCAGACCGGCGTTGTGCTTCCTGAGAACGCGCTGTTTACCCTCACCGGAAACACGGCGAAGAACGCCGGGGAATACACCGCGACGGCCTCGCTGCTCAGCAAGCGGAACTACGTCTGGTCGGACGGTACGAGCGACGATAAGCAGATCGCGTGGTCGATCGCAAGAGCTTCCGTCACGCCGCCTGCGGCGGTGACCGGCCTTGTCTACAACGGTGAGACGCAGACCGGCGTCGTGCTTCCGGAGAATGCGCTGTTTACCCTCACCGGAAACACCGCGAAGAACGCCGGGGAATACACCGCGACGGCCTCGCTGCTCAGCAAGCAGAACTACGTCTGGTCGGACGGTACGAGCGACGATAAGAGAATCGAATGGTCGATCGCAAGAGCGTTCGTCACGCCGCCTGCGGCGGTGACCGGTCTTGTCTACAATGGCGAGACGCAGACCGGCGTCGTGCTTCCGGAGAATGCGCTGTTCACCCTCACCGGAAACACGGCGAAGAACGCCGGGGAATACACCGCGACGGCCTCGTTGGTCAGCAAGCAGAACTACGTCTGGGCAGACGGCACGAGCGACGATAAGCAGATCGCGTGGTCGATCGCCAAGGCTGTGCTCAGCGACATCACCGTCCTTATGGAGAGCTTTGCGCAGGGCAAGACGCCGTCTACGCCCGCTCTCAGCGCCAACCCGGACCATGCGGTCGTGCGCTTCTACTACTCGACGAGGAACCTCAATTCCGGAGGCGCGCTCTGGTCTGCCGAGAAGGGGAAGACGCTTTCCGTGGGTGTGCATTACATCTACGCGGAGTTGGACGAAAGTGAAAACTACCTTGCCTATACCACCGCGCCGACATCCTTCGTCGTCTATACGCTTGCGACCGGTGAACGCATCCGCATCTCGGAGACAAAGCACGGATATGTTCAGGCACCTCCGAGCGCAATGCCCGGCACCGCCGTTCCGGTCGCCGCAGAGCCGGATAAGGGCTACGTTCTCGGCTCGCTGCGCGTCACGGATGAGAGCGGCAGAAGCATTTCGGTCACGGAGAAGGCGGACGGCACCTACTTCTTCATCATGCCGGACTCCACGGCATATATCGACGCGGAATTCGTCGGCAATATGCCGTTTGTCGATGTGCCGGCGTCGGCATGGTATGCGGACGCGGTTCGCGACGCATGGGCGAACGGTCTGATCGACGGCGTGAACGCGACGCACTTCGAACCGGACGGTTCTCTGACGGTCGCACAGGCGATCAAGCTCGCCGCTGCACTCCACCAGCGCATTGAAAACGGCACGGTCACGCTGAAAAACGGCAGCCCGTGGTATCGCAGCTATCTGGAATATGCAGTCGAGCACGGCGTTATTGAAGAGAGCTATCTCGGCTACAGCGCTGCGGCGCTGAACGCGCCGGTCCAGCGCGCTGAGTTCGCGCATATCCTCTACGGCGCGGCAAAGCCCTACGCTGCGATCAATGAGATCGGCGCCAATGCGCTGCCAGACGTCAAGACCGGCGACCGCTACGCGGATGAGATCTACGCACTCTATCGCGCGGGCGTTCTGACCGGCTCCGACAGGAGCGGCACCTTCTATCCGACGAGCCTCATTCGCCGGAGCGAGGCGGCGGCCATCCTGATCCGGGCCTTTGACGAGGAGGCAAGAAGGACACTGACGCTGCAATAAGCCCACAAGATACAGAAAGAGGGACTGCCTCCACGGGAGGCAGTCCCTTTTATGCTGTTGGGGAAGAATCCTGCTTCCTCCGGTGCTACGCCGCCGTAACCGACGCTACCAGCGGCGGCGGTAGACGCTGGGCGGCATCTGCTCACGCGCCTTGAACAGCTCGATAAAATGCCCGATGCTGCCGAAGCCGACGTCCATGGCGATCTGGCTGATCGGCAGGTCGGTGCTGCGCAGGAGGCGCTTGGCCTCCTGAAGGCGGACGGTCGCCAGATATTCATTCGGCGACAGCCCGACGCTTCTGCGGAAGAGCTTCTGCAAATAGAATTTATTGACGGAGATCTCTCTGGCCAGCACGTCCAGCGAGATCTTTTCCGCATAGTGACAGTTGATATACTCTCTGGCTGCCTGCACATAGGCCGGAAGCTCACTGTGGCGGGCGCTCATGTCGGCATAGAGGATGCAGCTGGACATGATCCCGGTCAGCAGCGACGCAGCGCGCACGTCGTCCGTCAGCGTGCCGTTGGCGTTGCGGTAGATATCGACCAGCATTTCGATGCTGCTGCGGACGCTCTCGTCCGCGCCCGCGTCCACGACCGGCATACCGTCGTTCTGCTGGAGAAACAGGTCGTAGTATCTCCGGCATTCCTCGCCGTAGAAATGCACCCAGACGATGAACCAGCTGCCCTCGCCGGGGTCGGTGCAGTAGTGCTGCTTCTTCATACAGTCCAGCCAGAAAATGTGTCCACTCCGTACTGCATAGCGCTTCCCGTCATATTCCAGAAGCCCGCCGCCGGAGATACAGTATTTGATCAAAAACGACGGCAGCCTTTCACGCTCGGTGTAGTATTTTTCCCGGCAGGGAAATACGCCAAGCTCCTGAACATAGGGAATGGATTTTTTTGCGGCCTGTGTGGCCGTGGGCGAGAGCCATATGTAATTCGGCTCAAGATCCAATTCGTAGCGCAGCTTGATCTGTTCCATCGAAATCCTCCTGTCTGTTTCCACGTTTACCGAAACCTGTAAAAAGCCAAGATACCGTAATTTTGTGTCAACTTTATTGGCAGACAAAGGATGTTTTTTGATGCTATACTCAGTTTATCAGGAAAAAGCATAAAAATCAATCTGATTTATGCAGAATATTAGGCTAATATGCACATATCTGTTTCGCCGATTCCGTACAACGCAGAGAGCAGAGGCGCAGCGGATGGAGCGGGCCGGTATCCGGCCGCCCGCCAAAAGAGAGCATACAAACACGGGCGGCGCAAATTCAAAGTCGGGGGGTAGGCAAGATGGAACAGTATATCCTCGAGCTGAAGGGCATCACCAAGATCTTTCCGGGCGTCAAGGCGCTGGATCGGGTCAGCTTTCAGCTCAAGGCAGGCGAGATCCACGCGCTGATGGGCGAGAACGGCGCCGGAAAATCGACCTTTATCAAGGTCATCACCGGCGTACACCGCGCGGAGGAGGGCGAGATGTATCTCGACGGCAGGCGCGTCGATTTCCGGTCGCCGCTGGACGCGCAGAACGCCGGCATCGCCGCGATCTATCAGCATGTCACCAGCTATCCGCATCTGACCGTTGCGGAGAACATCTTCATGGGGCATGAGATCCGGAAGCACGGCATCATGCAGTGGAAGAAAATGAACGAGGCCGCCGGGGCGCTCCTGCGTCAGCTGGACGCCGACTTCCAGCCCACCGCCCGCATGGGCGCGCTGTCGGTCGCGCAGCAGCAGATGGTCGAGATCGCAAAGGCGCTGTCCACCAACGCGCGCATCATCATTATGGACGAACCGACAGCGGCGCTGACAAAGAACGAATCCGAGGAGCTTTACCGGATCACCGAAAAGCTCCGTGACGACGGAAAATCCGTCATCTTTATCTCGCACCGGCTGGAGGATATGTACCGTCTGGCCTCCCGCGTTACGGTGTTCCGCGACGCACAGTACATCGGCACCTACAACGTCGCCGAGATCCAGCCACCGGAGCTGATCAAGGCCATGGTCGGCCGCGAGGTCAGCGACCTGTTCCCGAAGCCGGAGGTCAAGCCCGGGGAGGAGGTGCTCCGCGTGGAGAACCTTTCCCGCACAGGCTTCTTCCGCGACGTCAGCTTCCATGTCCGTGCCGGTGAGATCGTCGGCCTGACCGGTCTGGTCGGCGCCGGACGCACCGAGGTCGTGCAGACCATTTTCGGCGTGGAGCATTACGACGCAGGCAAGGTCTTTGTGGACGGAAAGGAGGTCCATATTCGCAGGCCGCAGGACGCGATGCGCCTCGGAATCGGCCTGCTGACCGAGGACCGGCAGAATCAGGGCCTGATCCTGGACTGGGGCATCGGCCGCAACATCACGCTGCCCGAGCTTGGCGCGAAATTCTCCAAAAAGGGCGGCATCACCAGCGAAACGATCGAAAATCAGGCGGCGAAGGAGCTGGCCGAGGAGATCGACGTCAAGGCTGTGACGGTGTTCGACCCCGCAAGCTCGCTTTCCGGCGGAAACCAGCAGAAGGTCGTCGTGGCCAAGGCGCTGGCAAGCGACCTGAAGCTCCTGATTATGGACGAGCCGACCAAGGGCGTGGACGTCGGCGCAAAGGCCGCAATCTATCAGATCATGGGTGAGCTTGCGCAGAAGGGCATGGCCATCGTCATGATCTCCTCGGAAATGCCGGAGCTTTTGGGCATGTCCGACCGCATTTACGTCATGTGCGACGGCCGTGTGACCGGTGAGCTTTCGCGCACGGAGGCCACGCAGGAGAAAATTCTGGAGCTTTCGATGCTCAAGCACAGCGGCGCGGCATCGGGCTGAGGGGGGATCGGAATGAAAGAGAAAAAAGGCTTCGGAGGCTTCTGGAAAAAGCTCTCCGGCTCACGGGAATTGAGCCTCGTCGCGGTGCTCGTGCTGCTCTGTGCCGTCATTCAGCTGCGCAACAATACGTTCCTTACGGCAAAGACCATCGCGGATCTGCTAAAAAACTACTCCACGACCATCACCATTTCGCTCGGTATGATGAGCGTCCTGCTGATCGGCGGCATTGACATCTCCGTCGGCGCGACGCTGGCCTTCTCCGGCATGTGCGCCTCGCTCATGATGCGCGACGGCGTGTATTCCAGCACGCTGGTCATGTTCCTGGTCTCCATCGCCATCGGCACGCTCTGCGGGATGCTGGTCGGCCTGATTATCGCCAAGGGCGGCGTTCAGCCGATCATCGCCACGCTCGGCATGTGCAATATCTACCGCGGCGCGACCTACATTGTCTCGAACAGCGCGTGGGTCTCCGCGTATCAGTTCCAAAGCTCGTTCAAGGAATTTGCGCAGACGAATACGCTGACCGGCGGCCTGATGAACAATCTGGTATTCATCACGCTCATCTGCTACATCGTTTTCTTCGTCGTCATGAAGTGGACGACCTTCGGACGGCGCATCTACGCCGTCGGCTCCAACCCCGAGGCGGCCGCCGTCAGCGGTATCCGCATCAGCCGCATCCGCTTCTTTGTCTATACGATCGCCGGTGCGTTCGCGGGCTTGACGGGCGCCATGTACACGGCGCTGTACGCCTCGGCCATGAGCGATATGGGCGCGGGCATGGAGATGGACGCCATCGCCTCCTGCGTGCTCGGCGGCGTGAGCCTGAACGGCGGTCAGGGCAGCGTGGCCGGCGTCCTGCTCGGCTCACTGACGATGGCGGTCATCTGCAAGGCGCTGCCGCTGATCGGCATTTCACAGTTCTGGAAGGACGCCATCAAGGGCGCGATCATTCTGGTGGCGATCATTGTCAACGTGATCGTCCGGCGCGCCATGGATCGCAATACCCTGAAAGTGAGGGAGATTTGATCATGGAAACGAAAGCCAGACGCAATATTCTTGCCGTGCGCGAGCGCTCGTGGAAGCAGGTCGTATTCCGCTGGGAATCGCTGCTGCTCCTGCTGTTCCTCGCGGTCAATATCTTCAACATGAGCATTTCGCCCAACTATCTGGACGCCTCCGGCCTGTTCACGGCCATCAGCACGTTCCTGCCCAAGGGCTTCATCGCCTTCCCCATGGCCTATCTGCTGGTGCTGGGCGAGATCGACCTTTCCGTCGGCTCCACCGTCGCGCTTTCCGCGACGCTGCTGGGCATCAGCTATAACAGCGGACTTTCCATGGGCGCGGCCATCCTGATCGCGCTGGGCTGCGGCCTTGTCTGCGGCCTGCTCAACGGACTGATCCTTGCAAAATTCACAGAGCTTGCGCCCATGATCGTCACACTCGGCACCATGACGCTCTATCGCGGCATTTCGCAGATGATCCTTGGCAGCGAGTCCTCCGGCGGCCTGCACAACTGCCGCTGGTTCTACAACATCTATTATGCCCGGCTCGGGCCGGTGCCGTATGTGTTCTTGGTGTTCTGCCTTGCGGCGGTGGCCTTTGGATTTGTGCTGCATAAGACGGTCTTTGGCCGTCAGGTCTACGCCATCGGCTCCAACCGCACCACGGCGCTTTACTCCGGCGTTCCGGTGCAGCGCGTCCGCATCATCTGCTATGTCATGACGGGCCTGATCTCCGGTTTGTCCGCCATCCTGTACGCATCGTGGATGGGCTCCATCCGCTGGGATATCGCCACGGGCTATGAGCTGGAGGCCATCTCCATGGTCGTCCTCGGCGGCATTTCCACGGCAGGCGGCAAGGGCAACTTCCCCGGCACGGTCATTTCCATCTTCACCATCGGCCTGCTGAAATACGGCCTCGGCCTGATTAACGTTAACTCACAGACGATCCTGATGATCATTGGCGCGATCCTGATCCTGGTCGTCATGCTCCCCAATATCCGCGACTCCATTGCCGCGCGCAGAGCCGTCGAGGCGCAGCGGCAGAAATCGGTATAAGCGCCCCGAGCGTTTATATAAAAATAAGGAAAGAAGGAAAAATCATGAAAAAACTGATCGCATTGCTTCTTACCCTCGTCATGGTGCTGGGCCTTGCGGCGTGTGCTGCAAAGACCGGTGGCAATGACACGCAGACCTACGCCATCATCACAAAGGCAGCCGGCAACCCCTACAACGAGCGCGAAGCCGCCGGCTTCGAGGAGGTCATGAAAGACGCCGGCTACAACGCCATCGTCAAGCACCCCGCGGAGATCACCGCCGAGGCGCAGATCACGCTTATCAACGAGTTGGTCGCGCAGAAGGTCAGCGGCATCGCCATTGCGGCCAACGACTTTGACGCACTGGAGACCGCACTGAAGGCTGCCATGGACGCCGGGATCAAGGTCGTGTCCTGCGACTCCTCCTGCAATCCCGCGTCGCGTATGACCCATATCAATCAGGCGGGCGTTCAGGAAGTGGCGCAGTGCCTCGTAGACGCCACCTATGATCTGTTGGGCGGCGAAGGCGACTGGGCGATCCTGTCCGCGACCTCCATCGCTACCAACCAGAACGCATGGATCGACGCCATGAAGGAGATCCTGAAGGACGAAAAATACGCGAAGATGAATCTGGTCGAGATCGCCTACGGCGACGACGAGCAGCAGAAGTCCGTTGACGAGACCAAGGCTCTGCTCCAGAACTATCCGAACCTGAAGCTCATCAACGCCCCGACGACCGTCGGCATCGCGGCGGCTGCGAAGGTCATCACCGACGAGGGCCTCCAGGGCAAGGTCATTGTGACCGGCCTTGGCCTGCCGTCCGAAATGGCGGAGTTCATGACCGGCGATAACCCCGCTTGCCCGTATATGTTCCTCTGGAACCCGATCGATGTGGGCCGCAGCGCAGCCTACGCCCTGATCGAGATGGTCAACGGCAGCCTGACCGGCGCGACCGGCGAGAGCTTCACCGCGAAGAACGGCACGACCTACACCGTTACCGACGCCGGTGACGGCGGCACCGAGATCATCATTGGGCCTCCGTTCGAGTTCAACGGCGACAACATCGAGGATTGGAAAACGGTCTATTGATCGCGCCGCTTCCTGACGGAGCCGGATAAATAGCGCAAGATGGAGCGGATACATCCGTATCCGCTCCGTTTTTCACGAAAACGACAGAAATTGGAAAGGAAGGGACGTTTCATGCAGCTCAAAAAGACGCCGCGCGCGCGCGTCGGCCTGTATACCGCCGGTCTGCGCGCGTACTGGGATCAGTTTTTGGGACTTCACGACCGCATTCTCGGCTACAATCATTTTATCGAGCAGAAGGTATCGCAGTGGGCCGAGGTTTTTGACTTCGGACTGGTGGACGACGAGCAGAAGGCCCGCGAGGCCGGCGAATACTTCAACGCGCACAACGTCGATCTGATCCTGATGCACAGCGGAACGTATTTTACCAGCGCGGCCATGCTGCCGGTCCACCAGATCTGCAAGGCGCCGGTCGTCGTTCTCAATCTCCAGCCCGCCGTGCAGATGAACTATGAAAGGACCGATACCGGCGAATGGCTGGCGCAGTGCGTCGGCTGTCCGGTGCCCGAGGCCGCAAACGCCTTTGAACGCGCCGGGATCACCGTCCGCATCGTGAACGGCCTGCTGGGGCTGGAGCAGACGCCGCAGGGCGCGATGGCGGACGAGGCGACGGCTGCCGCGCCGTCTGCCGTCCGTGCGTGGACGCAGATCGAGCAGTGGGTGCGCGCTGCCGGGGTCAAGCGGATGCTGCAATATGCGCGCTTCGGCTTCCTTGGAAACAACTACAGCGGAATGTTGGATCTTTACAGCGACTTCACCATGCTTCAGGCGCAGCTGGGTATCCATGTGGAGCTGCTGGAAATGTGCGACCTCGACCGCAGTCTGCGTCAGGTCACGGACGCGGAGATTCAAGAAAAGCTGGACGAAATTCACGCATTTTTTGAGATCTCCGGCGATTCTCCCTCCGATCCGCGTGTTCGCTGCCCAACGGAGGAGCAGCTTCGCTGGTCGGCGACGGTCGCCGCAGCGCAGTACCGCATGGTGCGGGAATACGATCTGGACGCGCTGAGCTATTACTATCACGGCTCGGATGAAAACCACTATGAGCAGGTGCAGAGCGGCTTTATCGTCGGCCACTCGCTTTTGACGGCGGACGGCGTTCCCTGTGCGGGCGAGGGCGATATCAAGACCTGCGCCGCAATGAAGATCTGCGATGCGCTGGGCCTTGGCGGCAGCTTCAGCGAGATCGTCGCCATGGATTATGTACACAACACCATGCTGCTGGGCCACGATGGCCCATTCCACATTTCCATCTCCAACGGCAGGCCGATGCTGCGCGGCATGGGCGTGTACCACGGCAAAAAGGGGACCGGCGTATCGGTGGAGGCAAAGGTCCGGCCCGGCCCGGTCACGATGCTGGGGCTGACGCAGCTGGCAAACGGGCGCCTGCGCTTCATCGCCAGTGAGGGCGAGGCAAAGCAGCTGCCGATTTTGACCATCGGCAACACGCAGACCCATATTGATTTCGGTATGGAGCTGGACGCCTATATGGACGAATGGTTCCGCTGCGCGCCGACGCATCACTGCGCCATGAGCGTCGGCCACAATGCCGCGCTGTTTGAAAAGGTGGCGGAGCTTCTGGGCGCGGAATTCGTGCACGTCGGAAAGTAAAGGGGGAGATGCAGTATGCTGAAAGGATTCAAAATGAAGCTCTATCCCGGCATGGAGGCCGAGTATGAGCGCCGCCACAAGCTCCTGTGGCCGGAAATGAAGGACATGATCCATGAACATGGCGGGAAGAATTATTCTATTTTCCTCGACCGCGATACGCTGACGCTGTTCGGCTATATCGAGATCGAGGACGAGGCGCGCTGGGCTGCAAGCGCGGACACTGCGATCAACCGCAAATGGTGGGACTATATGGCCGATATCATGGAGACCAATCCGGACAACAGCCCGGTCTGCATCGACCTGCACCCGGTTTTCCATCTGGATTGATAAGCGGGATGGCCGCTGCCAAAGAGCGGCGCGTTTGGTCTGCATCTGAATATGCAAAAAGGCGCGGCTTTGCCGCGCCTTTTTGCTGTGGGATCATTTTTTACGGTGCAATGTTGAGCGCGCCGTTTTGTCAGACAGCCTATTATCCGTTTCCGGCCCACTCGGGGATATGCAGGAAGCCGATCCTGTAGACATACCATGTGGCATGACCGGAGCCGGTCAGGCGGTCTGGCAGAACGCAGTCCGCGCGGTAGACCGACTTGCAGAGGCTGAGATCGTCCTTTTTCTCAAATTCGGCCTGCATGACCTCGTCCCAGCTGCACCCGTTCAGCAGCGCGGCGGCCCGGATGGCCCGGGATGGGCTTGTGCCGAGAAACAGCAGAAGGGCGAAAAGAAGCGCAAGGACGGCGGCAAGGATTCGTTTTGTCATGGTCGTTCCTCCAAGGTGCACAGCAGAGCCTGTTCAGGACTGCTCCGCGATGTAGAGCCGGACGCGGTTCTGGATGCGGCTGGCCGTCTCCTCGGCGGTCGTCTCACCGGCAAAGAAGGAAGCCGTCTCCGCAGAGATGATGGACTGGATGCTTTCGTCGTAGCGCAGGACGCGGTGCGTGCTGTGGATAAGCGCCAGCACGGCGTCATACTGCTCCTGCGTCATGGCGTAGAGATCGATCATGGTGCTGCCGTCGGAGCTGTAGCCGCCCTTGGCGATGGGAATGGGATTGCCGTCCTTATCCAGAATCGGATCTCCGTTCTCATCGGTCTCATAGTCCTGCTCCATTTCGTTTGCGGCCTGTGCCTCGAAGGCGGTTCGGCTGATGGGAAGCGCGGAATAAAGCGTGCTCTGATAGCTGTCGGACAGAAGAGAGCGCAGGAAGCTCCACGCGGCGTCCTTGTGCTCGCTGGCCGAGAAGATCGAGAAGCTGGTGCTGAACTGGAAGCAGGAGCGCAGATCGCCCGAGGGGCTTGGGAAGCCGACATAGCACAGGTCGTTTCCGAGGAGTGCGTTGTGCAGATAAACGTCGCCGAGGCTGTAGAGCGAGACGTCTGTCGTCAGCAGCTGTTCGCCGGATAGGATGCGCGTATCGTCGGAGACGTAGTCGCCCGACCAGTCGTAGGAATCCGGGAAGGTGTCGGCGAAATTCAGATAGTCGATGAAGTCCTGACTCGTGAAATTGCAGGTCTTGTTCTGCCAGTCCATGAATTCGTCGGCGTTCATATAGAGAATGGCGGTGAGCATGTCGTTCTTGGTCGTGTGGGGGCTGAAAACGGTCGCTCCGGCCTTCAGCTTCGACATTGCGTCCTTGAGATCATCCAGCGTCCAGCTGTCGTAGCTGCCGACGACCTTTCCCAGACCGGCCGCCGTGACGATGGTGAAGGATGTGGGCAGCTCGTAGAGCCTGCCGTCCGTTTCGGCGGCGTTCAGAACATCGGTCATAAGGTTTTCACGCTTGACGTTCTCGTCCGCGTCGATGTACTGCCAGAGATCTTCCAGCAGGCCCTTTGCCGCGTACTGCTGCACCGGCAGGCCGGAGGAAATGAGCAGATCCGGCACGTTCCCGGAGAGAAGCTCCGTGTTCAGCTTTGTGATGCCGTCGCTGGTCTGACCGGCGATCACGGTATCTCCGGCCATGGAGTAGTCGGCGTAGTCCTTGACGACAATGCGGTACTGGCTGCTTTCGCGGTTGAATTTGACGATCCGGCTCCGAAGATCCCAGTCGAGATTCATGCAGGCCAGCGTCAGCTCGGTTTTCTGCGGGAGGCTTGCGGCGTCCACGCGATTCAGCAGGACGGCCTGAATGCCGGATGTACCGTCGGTGAAATCATAGGAAATGGCACAGATGCGGCCGTCGGAAAGGACCGCGGTATTCTGGATGGAGCCGTCGTCGATGTCGCATTCCAGCCAGTCGAGAACCTTCTCCGATACGCCGGTGGCGGCGTTCCAGCCGTAGACCGAATAGTCGCTTTCGTAATACAGATCGTATTCTCCGGTGCCGGGCAGGATGGTGCGCACATCCGCCGGGAGCAGGTAGCTGTCGCCGAAGGCGAGTCTGGCCGGATCGATCGTGCAGAAGCTGAGCGCGCCGGAACCGGTGTACCGGAGTGTACCGACCGAGCCATCCTTATAGTTGTAGAGATCTGCGCCGCGATCCGAGCCGTCCATGCTTCCGAGATAGCTGCCGTCGGCGCTGTAAATATAGATGTACTGCCAATCGGTGAGATAGACGTTTCCGGCGCTGTCCGCCTGCATTCTGGCGAGGAAGGTATCCGCAGAGATCGCGCCGCTGTCAAGCAGAAGCTCCGTTTCCAGCGAGCCGTCCGCCGCAAAGTGCAGCAGCCGGTAGCTGTTGCTGCCGCTGCGCTCGGAAATGATGCCGCCGTCCGGAGCGGGATAGCTGCTGGTGCGCTCCAGCGCCCAGAAGCCGCCGTCCGGCGCGGCGCAGAGCGCGGGGATCATGATGTTGTCCGGTGTTTCCTGCGGCTCATATGCGGGCGGGGCGTAGGCCGTGACGGTATCCCATTCCTGTGTATCGAGGTCGAGACGGTAAAGCTTCGGCTGAGATTGATAGGCGTCGGCGTTCCCGTCCGGATCGACGGAGTAGCCGCTCAGAAAGCTGGTGGACAGGATCATGGAATCGCCCGCCAGACAGATGGCGTCCACGCCGCTTGCGTCGGAGGGCAGATCAATGTATGTGGGTACATAAGCGTATTTTGTGCCCGACGTGGCTGCATTTGCCTCCGTATCGGCGGCAGGCGGCTGAACAGAGGGTGACTGTTCATTTGTGCCGTCCGGCTGATTTTTGCTGCATCCGGCAAGCAGGCCCAGCAGCAGTACGGCGCTCAGCAGGAGCGCGAAAATCCTTTTCAGCATAGCAATCTCCTTTCAGCTGTTTTATCAACTGCCGCAAGTATACCACGATTTTCCGGGAGCGGAAGAGAAACGGAAGCAATTTAAGGAAATCTTAAGAGGTGTTGCAGAGATGAAAAATGCCGCCGCGAAGGCTCGCGACGGCGGAATGCGGATGATTCAGTGTGTGATGTGCTTGAAGTTGCCCATGGTTTCCGTGACCTCGGAGACATAGGCGAAGGAGCCGGGGAAGCGGCACAGAATGTTCTGGAACTGGACGATCTGGTGGCGGTTGACGATGCAGACCAGAAGCTTCTTCTCCTGCTTGGAGAACATGCCCTCGGCGGGAATGACGGTGACGCCATGGCGCATCTGGCGCAGCAGTACCTCCGCCAGCTCGTCGGCGCGGTCGGTGACGACCTCGAATTTCAGCGCCTTCTTGTTGCCGCGCAGCATACTGTCGCTGATCTTGCTGCTGACGTAGCAATAGATCAGGCACATGATGACCGGCTCGAACTTCCAGCCGTAGACGAAGAAGGAAACGGCCGCGACGCAGGCGTTCAGGAAGAAAATGACCCAGACCAGCTCCGCTTCCGGCTTCTTGCTCCGGACCCAGCCCGCGACCAGATCCATGCCGCCGGTCGAGCCGTTGCGGGCCAGAACGACGCCGTAGATAAAGCCGCTGACGGCGCCCGCCGCGATGGGGCCGAGAATGAGGGAGGTGCCGTTTTCCGTGTGATAGCAGATCCCGGAGAGATCGAACCGCTTGAGCAGCAGGCTTGCGACGGAAAAGACGAGCACATAGACCATGCTCTTGACGGCGAAGTCACGTCCGACGCTTTTCCATGTCAGCAGGAACAGCGGAAGATTGACGGCCAATGAAAGATAGCCGATGTCGATATGCAGAAGATACTGGATCATGGTGATGATACCGTTGATCCCGGCGGGAGCAAACGAGTTCGGAAAAACAAAAATTGCATAACTCAGCGCCATCAGAATGGCCGTTGCGACGATCACAAGCCAGTCTGTCCAGTGCTTATTCGGGTGTTCCATGAGAATGATGCCTCCTGAGGCGATTTTGTCCTTGCACAGTATATCGCTGCACCTCACGATTTGCAAGCCAAAATTCAGCATTTTGCCGAAAATGCAGGAAATGTTTTTGCTTATGCAAAAACTTTCATCAAGCGAACAATCGGGTGCTTGCGCGCGAGAAGGATATATTTTCCGCTGTGGGCAAAAAAGAAACACAAAACCTCAAAATAAAAGGAAAAACCTCTTGAAATGATGTGGGATTTGCCTATATAATAGACACAGAAAAACGCCGCGCCCACAGACGGCGCGCGGCGGTCAATTTACAGAAAAGGAAGGATCCCTATGTCCGTTGATATGAGCAAATGGTGTGAGCTGGCGAAGGCCAACATCCACAAGCGCCCCGCAGGCGAAGGCCGCATGGCCGGTAAGATCTGCATCGTGACCGGTGCGGCGCAGGGCTTCGGCAAGGGCATTGCCGAGGAGCTTTACAAGGAAGGCGCGACCATCGTCATCGCCGATATGAACGAGCCGCTGGCCAAGCAGGTCGCGGAGGAAATGGGCGAGCGCGCGGTCGCCATCGCCGTCAACGTCTATGATGAAGAAAGCGTCGCGGCCATGGTCGGCAAGACGGTCGAGCTGTTCGGCGGTCTGGATCTGATGCTGTCGAACGCGGGCGTCGTCCGCTCCGGCCCGCTTGCGCAGGTCGAGAAGAAGGACTTCGAGTTCGTCACCAACATCAACTACACCGGCTATTTCCTCTGCGCGAAGTACGCCGCCATCATCATGCAGGCACAGCATGAGGCCGACCCCGAGGCTATGTTCGACATCGTGACGCTGAACTCCAAGTCCGGCCTCGAAGGCTCGAACAAGAACTTTGCCTATGCCGGCTCCAAGTTTGGCGGCATCGGCCTGACGCAGTCCTTTGCGCTCGAGCTGTGCGCGTATAACATCAAGGTCAACGCCGTCTGCCCGGGCAACTTCCTGGACGGCCCGCTGTGGTCCGACCCGGTCCGCGGCCTGTTCGTGCAGTATCTCGCCGCCGGCAAGGTCCCCGGCGCCAAGACGGTCGAGGATGTCCGCCGCTACTACGAGGCCAAGGTCCCGATGAACCGCGGCTGTATGCCGCTCGACGTTGCCCGCGCGGTCATGTACTGCGTCGAGCAGAAGTACGAGACCGGCCAGGCCATCCCCGTCACCGGCGGCCAGGTCATGCTCAACTGAGGAACGCGCAATGATCGATATTGAAATTCTGAACAAGCTCAACGCACCCACGCGGGAAGAACGGCTGGAAAACCTCCGCGAGGCGCTGAAAACCGCCGAATTCCCGCCGATGGTGCCGCAGTACATCAACAACCATATCCATACGACCTATTCCTTCTCGCCGTATTCTCCCACGGCGGCGGTCTTTGCCGCGCGCATGGAGGGACTCTGCACGGCGGGCATCATCGACCACGACTCCATCTCCGGCGCGCGCGAGTTTCTGGAGGCCGCGAAGCTGGTGGAAATGCCGGTCACGGTCGGCATGGAGTGCCGCGCGTCGATGAACGGCACCCGTCTGGAGGGCCGCCGCACCAACAACCCCGATCAGGTCGGTGTGAGCTACATGACCATCCAGTCCGTGCCGCATGACAGGATCGAGGAGCTGAACGCCTTCTTCGCGCCCTATCGTGAGGCGCGCGGCCGCCGCAACCGGGCCATGATCGAGCGGATCAACGCGCTCCTGCCCGGTATTGAGTTGGACTATGACCGCGACGTGCTTCCGCTTTCGGAAAGCAAAGAGGGCGGCGGCGTGACCGAGCGTCATCTGATGTTCGCGCTGGCCAAGGCCATGGTCAACAAGGCGGGACGGGGCCAGAGCATGGTCGATTACCTTGCCTCCATCGGCCTGAACCTCTCCGAGAAGCAGAAGAAGCAGATGCTCGACCTTGCATATCCGTTCTACGACTACGATCTGCTTGGAATTCTGAAATCCGCGTTTGTGCCGAAGATCTACATTGACGCGACGGACGAATGCCCGAACGTGAAGGAGCTCGTGGCGCTTTGCAGCCGCATCGACGCGCTGCTCTGCTACGCTTATCTCGGCGACGTGGGCGACAGCGTGACCGGCGACAAGAAGGCGCAGAAGTTTGAGGACGACTATCTGGACGATGTGATCGCCTGCCTGAAGGAGACCGGTGTGCGCGCCGTGACCTACATGCCCACGCGCAACACCGAGGCCCAGCTGACGCGCCTGCGCGGCCTGTGCGACGCGAACGGCCTGTTCCAGGTGTCCGGCGAGGATATCAACTCCCCGCGCCAGTCCTTCGTCATCCGCGCGATGGAGAATCCGATGTTCGCCAACCTCATCGACGCGACGTGGAAGCTCATCGAGCACGAGGAAAAGGGAACGCCCATTCTCTGAGAAAAATACCGTGCGGCACAGCCTTGGCTGTGCCGCATTTTTCTTGACAGATCCGTATTTCCGGCGTAAAATAGGCCAAAATCCACGAAAGGAAGCGGAATTATGGAGCGGACAGAGGCTTGGGCCTTGCTCACAAAATACAATCAGGATCATTTTCACCTTCAGCACGCGCTGACGGTCGAGGCGGTCATGCGCTGGTATGCCGAAAAGCTCGGCTACGGCGGCGAGGCCGATTTCTGGGCGACGGTCGGACTGCTGCACGATCTGGATTTTGAGCAGTTCCCGGAGCAGCACTGCGTCAAATCGCAGGAGCTGATGCGCGAGGCGGGTGTGGACGAGGCGACCATCCATGCCACGGCCAGCCACGGCTACGGCATCACAGTAGATGTCAAGCCGGAGCATGAGATGGAAAAGGCGCTTTTTGCGGCGGACGAGCTGACGGGCCTGATCTGGGCGGCGGCGCTGATGCGTCCGAGCAAGAGCACAAAGGACATGGAGCTGAAATCGCTCAAGAAAAAATACAAGGACAAGAAGTTCGCGGCAGGCTGCTCGCGCGAGATCATCCAGCGCGGCGCAGACCAGCTCGGCTGGGAGCTTGACACGCTTCTGGAGCGCACGCTCGAGGCCATGCGCGATACGGAGGACACGGTCGCTGCGGAAATGGCGAAGCTGTAAGAAGCGGCGCCCGGAGAGAAGGGAGAAGCTTCGCGGCCGATTGGAATTCTCGGCGGCACAGGCAGCTGCACTGCCTCTGTATATAGTGCAAGCTCCTGCCCGGAGGTTTCCGGGCAGGAGCTGCTGCTTTCTGGGGAAAGGCGCGCTTTCCTTATTCCGCGCGGAGTGCGTCGGCCAGCACCTGATGCAAAAGGGCGTGACCCTGCTCCGAGGGGTGGATGCCGTCGTCGGACATGAGCGTCGGGAAACGCGGCTGACGCAGGAAAGGCGAACGGACGTCGATCACGCGGCAGCCCATGGCCTTCGCTGTGGAGCAGGCGAGATCATTATAGTATTCCTGCCAGCGGTAGAGATGATGCACGTCGCCGAGCCACTGCATGATGCGAGCACCGTCCAGTCCGTTGGAGATCACGCGCCAGTAGCGCTCCGCTTCGAGCGGTACGATGGAGGCGACGACAGGCTCTGCGCCGCAGTCCCGCGCCATCTGGATGGCCTGCCGGTAAAGCTCCGGAAAGCGCTCCGGCGGCGTATGCGGCAGATGCCCCGCCTCCGGCGCAGCGGCGATCTCCGCCCAATTGTAATCGCAGTCATTCCCGCCGAAGGAAAACAGAACGGTCGTGCCGGGAACGCAGGCGCTCAGACGGCGCTGTAGGATCGAAAGCCCGGTCCCAATCGTTGCGCCCATTTTGGCGTAATTGTGCGCTTCAACGCCGACGGCCTGAAGCGAGGCAAAGTCGTGGTCGGGGCAGAGGTGGAATTTCCCGCCGCAGTGCTGAACGCCCTTGATGACGGAATCTCCGAAAATGATAAGCTGACGCATGGGGTACATCCTTTCGTGCCTTTATGCTACGCTCAGTATAAAGCGGCGGCGGCTCGAAGTCACCCGAAAAAGCCGGTAGGACGCTCTCGCGCGCGGACCGGTGATTCTCAGAAACGGAAAGGCGCGTGGAAGAAAACCGTCAGAAGCCTCCACAAGGCGTAGAAAATGGACTCTACGATTCGTAGAGCCCATGAAAAGTTCGGTATTTTCGGAGTTTGCCGGTCAAAGGAAAAGAATGCTCACGGCGATAAAGACCTGCGCCATGTAGTACAGAACGTGCAGCACGGCGTTCCGATAGGGGTTATCATTCGTTCCGAAGGAGAGCACGACCAGCATATTGTCGCTGAGCGAGAAGCACAGGCCGCCGATGAAGAACAGAAACAGCGCCCGGCTCGAGGTTTGCAGCGCGCCGCTGAGCGCACAGGCCGCCACGAAGAGCACCTCACCGATGTAGATGATCCCGAGCGGGAGGATTTTTCCGGCCTTGACCTGCTTGGCGTTGGAGTAGAACCCGGCGACACCCAGCGCGATCAGCGCCAGCGGGATGGCGTATTGCCACGCATCCGGCGCAAGCTTCAAAATGGCGAGGATATAGAAAATGTGTCCCGCGAAGAAGGCCAGCGTACCGGCGATGAAGAACACATCGTGCGTTTTCTTCCAGAGAAAGCGGAGCGCCAGCAGCGCGTCGCCCAGCAGTCCGCAGACAAGGCCCCAGAAAACCAGCCGCGCGTAATCGCTCGTACCACGGATGCGGATGCACTGCATTGCCAGCAGCACGAAGCAGGCCGAGGCCAGCGTCTTGAAGATCACGCTCCGGACGCACCGGCGGCGGTAGGACTGCATGATGAATACGGTTTCCAGAAGCGCTCCGGCGGCCATCAGCAGGATCAGCAGCATGGGCAATTCCTCTCTTTCTTCCTTTGCGCCGGCTGACAGGGAGCAGGCACCTGCCCTCGTCACCCGGCACCTTCATCCTAACATATGCAGAAAAAACTGTCAATCATGCGGCGCGGCGCTCAGAAAAGAAGAAGCGACGCGGGTCGGAGGGAGAGCGTCAGAATGGAGCCGGGCTGCGGTACATTTTCCGGCGCTGCCTTGATGCGCAGCACCGGCGCATTTTCCGAAGCGCCGTCCGGCCGCAGAAGAACAACGTTATGCCCGACGTCCTGAATGACGCGGAGAACGCGGAAGGCATAGTCTTTACCGGAGAGGTCCACGGCGTCCGGCCCGACGGCGAGAAGCGAATGCTCCGGCCCGGCGGAAATGCCGCGCAGCGTCAGACCCCAGTCCGGGACGAAAACGCCCCCCTCGCAGGCGCGGCAGGGAAAGAAGTTCTTGTACCCGGCAAGACGCGCCGCGCTCAGCGAGTCCGGGCGGCGGATCAGCTCGTCCAGGCCCATGATGCGGCTGGCCAGGCCGTTTTCCATGACGCAGACCTGCGAGCAGTTGCGGCGGCATTCGCCGAGGTCGTGCGAGACCCAGACGATGGGGCCGTTGAAGCGGCTCAGAAGGTCGGAAAGCTCCAGCTCCAGATTCCATTTGAGGAAGCCGTCGAGCGCGGAGAACGGCTCGTCCAGCAAAATAGCCTTCGGTCGGGAGCAGAGGATGCGCGCCAGCGCAACGCGCTGCTGCTGACCGCCAGAGAGCTGCGCGGGGAGCTTTTTTTCAAGCCCCTCCAGCCGGAACATCCGCACGGCCTCGGCAAGCGCGCGCCGCTTTTCTGCGCGTGTGCCGCTGCGGATGCAGCAGAGGATATTCTGCTCGGCGGTCATGGATGGAAAGAGCGCGTATTGCTGGAACAGATAGCCGACGCGGCGCTTCTGCGGCGGCAGATCAATGTGCTTTTCACTGTCGAACAGTGTTTCGCCGTCGAGGATGATCTGCCCGCGATCGGGCCTTTCGATGCCTGCGATGCACTTGAGCGTCATGCTCTTGCCGCAGCCGGAGGCTCCGAGCAGGGCCAGCGTTTCACCGCCGACCTCAAAGCGGGAGCGCAGGTGAAAGCTGCCGAGTTTTTTTTCAATATCGACATACAGCGCCATCACGCACGCTCCTTTCGGCGGCGGGCATTTCTCCGCTCAAGCATATTGACCGCCAGCAGCACGACCGTGGAAATGGCGATGTTCACCATGACCCACCGGAACGCCAGCGCGTCGTTGTCCGTTCGCCACATCTGATAGACGGTTGTGGAAATGGTGGCGGTCTTGCCGGGGGTGTAGCCTGCGATCATGCTGGTCGCGCCGTATTCTCCGATGGCGCGCGCAAACGCGAGCACTGTGCCCGCCAGAATGCCCTGACGGCAATAGGGGATACGGATGCGCCAGAAAATGAACGTGTTCGAGAGGCCGAGTGTCTGGCCGGAGTACGCCAGCGTCTCGTCAAACGCCTCGAATGCGCCGCGCACCGTGCGGTACATCAGCGGAAAAATGACCACAATGGTGGCAAAAATGGCCGACCACCACGTCATGACCAGCTTGAGACCGAAGGTTCTGAGTACCCACGCGCCGACGATGCGCTTCGGCCCAAGCACCCGCAAAAGGAGGTAACCGACGACTGTGGGCGGAAGCACCAGCGGCAGCGTCAGAATGACGTCGAGCACGCCCTTGAGAAGGCGCGGGAGCTTTGCGATGTAATAGGCGGCAAAGATGCCGAAGAAAAAGACAAAGAAGGTGGAGATCGCCGCGATGCGCAGCGAGTTCCATAACGGGTACCAATCCATAAAGGCTCCTTTGCTTCGCGCGTCCGAAAACGCGGCGGTATTTCAAGTGCGGGCATCGGCTGACAAGGGCGCACGCGCTTACAGGCCGGGCGGGCTGCCGTCTGTCCTTGTCAGCCGACGCAAAAGGGAAGCGTCTCCGAGGCGCTTCCCTTTGCGGCTTTCAGAGCTTATTCCGCAGCGGAGAAGCCGACGGATTCAAAGATCGCAGTGGCTTCCGGAGTACGGCAGAAGTCGAGAAACGCCTGCGCGGTCTCCACGTTCTTGGAAACGTTCAGAACGGCGGCGGGGTAGATGACCTGACCGCACATCTCGGCGGTGGCGTAGTCCACGATGGTCAGACCGGCGGAGAAAGCGTCGGTGCAGTAGATGATGCCGCAGTCAACGGTTGCCTCAGAGACCTGCGTGGTGACCTCCTTGACGTTGGTGCCGTAGGTCAAGCAGCCTGCGGCGGCCAGAGCCTCTTCGTCCAGCTCGTAGTACTTCAGAATTTTCTGGGTGTACTGGCCGACGGGAACGTCGGAGTTGCCCATGCCGAGCAGGATGGTGCCTTCCTTGAGGCCATTCGACATGTCATCGAAGGACTCGATGCCCTTGGGGTTGCCGTCGGGAACGACGAGCGTGACCTTGTTCTCAAGGATGTTGAAGCGGGTGCCCTCCAGAACGAAATCCAGACCCTCGGTATTGACCTCGGCGGAGGCGTCCTTGTCGAGCTGGTTCATCTGCTTCTGACCGGCGGAAATGAACACGTCGCATTCGGCACCGTTCTGGATCTGCGTCTTGAGCGTGCCGGAGGAGTCAAAGTTGAACTGAATGGTGACGTTCGGATTCTGCTCCATGAACTTGCTGCCGATCTCGGTCAGCGTTTCGGTCATGGAGGCGGCGGCGAAAACGATCAGCTCGACCGGCTCTGCGGCGGGCGTCTCTTCCTCGGCGGGCGCTTCCTCTTCGGGAGCCTTTTCTTCCTCAGCGGGCTTCTCCTCGGGCTGAGCGGCAGGCGCGGGAGCATCGGTGTTCTCTTCGGCCTTTGCGGGTGCGGAGGCACACGCAGTCATGCTTAGAACAAGCGTCAGGGCAAGCAGAATGGCAAGCAGCCTTTTCATTTTTGTTTCTCCTTTGACGATTTTCTCTTATAAAACGCGGTGAAACGGTTTTAGCATGTTATTTGCCGAACGGGCAGATGGGGTAGCGGCAGTTCTCGCAGCCAAGGCACAGGCCGCCGTTGCCCATGGCGGCGATCTCCGCGCGGGTCACGGGTATGCCCGCCGCGATGCGCGGCAGCAGCAGATCAAAGACCGCCGCCTTGGCGTACATGACGCAGCCGGGCAGGCCCATGATGGGCTGGCCGTCATCAAAATAGCCGAGCAGGAACATGGCTCCGGGAAGCACCGGCGCGCCGTAGGAAATGATGTTCGCGCCGCTCTTTTTGATGGCGCCGGGCGTGTTGTCGTCGGGATCGACGCTCATACCGCCGGTGCAGAGGATCATATCCACATTCTTCGTGCGCATTTCCGCGATGGCGGCGGCGACATTGTCCAGCCCGTCGCCCACAACGGCGTGCTCGGTCATGCGGATGCCGAACGCGGCCAGCTTCTTTTCCAGAATGGGCGTGAAGGTGTCCGGAATGCGGCCGCTGGCGACCTCGCTGCCGGTCGTGACGACGGCAGCGGTTTTCAGCCGGTAGGGCAGCAGCTCAAGGATCGGCTCGCCTGCGGCGACGCAGTCGGCGGCGTCGAGCTTTTCCTCTTTGATGATGAGCGGAATGACGCGCGTGCCGCAGAGCTTGTCTCCGGCGTGGACGGCAGTGTTGGAATGCCGCGTGGCGATCATCAGCTCGTCGATCATGTTGATGGCGTTGAGCTTTTCCACGTTCACGCGGAACAGGCCGTCGCACTCGGCGCGCAGCTCGATCTTGCCCTCCTTGACCTCACCGCGCGACATATGCTCGTTTTTGCAGATGGCGCACAGGCGCTCGGCGGCGTCGTTTTCATGGAGCATTCCCGGCTCCATTTCCCAGACATAGAGATGCTCCTTGCCCATCGAGAGCAGCATCGGAATGTCCTCTTCGGTGACGATGTGTCCCTTGCGGAACTGCGCGCCCTTGAATTCACCGGGCACGATGCGCGTCAGGTCGTGGCAGAGTACATGGCCGACGGCATTTTTCGTTTCGATCAGCTTCATGGCATTTCCTCCAGAACGGTGATTTGATCGCCCTTTTGCACGCGGCCGGGGATCACGACCTCGCAGAAGATACCCTCCGTGGGCATGACGCATTTTCCGGTCGCCTTTTTGATGGCGCAGTCGTTGTGACACTCCTTGCCGATCTGCGTCACGCGCAGGACAGCGGCACCGATCTGGAGCAGCGTCCCGACCGGAAGCGTCTTGAGCGAAATGCCGATCGTATTGATGTTTTCCGCGAAGGCGCCCGCCGTCAGGCTCAGCCCCAGCGCGCGCATCGTGTCGATGCTCTCCTCAGCCAGCAGGCTCACCTGCCGGTGCCAGTCGCCCGCATGGGCGTCGCCGACAATGCCGTGATGCGGCAGAAGCTCGATATACGGAACCTCATGCTTGCGGATGCCCTTTCTTTCACTGATGTTGACTGCAACGACCTCAGCCATGCTCATCCTTCCTTTCATATACACCGCTTTTGCCGCCCTCCTTGTAGAGCAGGCGGATATCGGTGATGGTCATATCTCTCTGCACGGCCTTGCACATATCGTAGACGGTCAGTGCCGCGACGGATACCGCCGTCAGCGCCTCCATTTCCACGCCGGTCTCGCCCTTGCAGCGAACCTCGGAGAAAATATGCAGCGCAGCTTCTTCCAGCTCGAAATGAATGTCCACGCCGGTGAGCAGGATGGTGTGGCACATCGGGATCAGCTCACTGTTTTTCTTCGCGGCCATGATGCCCGCGACCTGCGCCACGGCGAGAACGTCGCCCTTTTTCATGCTGCCCTCGCGGATCTTCGCCATCGTTCCGGCGTTCATATGGACGGTCGCGGCAGCCCGCGCGATGCGGAGCGTCTGCGGCTTTTCGGTCACATCGACCATCCGCGCCCGGCCATCTTCATTGAAATGTGTCAGTTCCATCCTAGCCTCCGATCTCGTTCATACCGCGTCCGGCGCGGCTTTCGCCGTCGCGCGTCAGCTCGTGCTGCTTCGGCTTCATGGCGACGCCGCGCATAATAGCCTCGCGCAGCGCCTCACCCGAAAGCCCGCGCAGCGGAATCTCCGTCTCCGAATGGAGGCAGGGTTTCAGCTTCCCGTCGGCGGTGATGCGGATGCGGCTGCAATTAGAGCAGAATGCATGGCTCATCGGCTCAATCAGTCCGACCGTCCCCAGCGCACCGGGGAGACGGTAGATCCGGCTGACGCCGTCTGTTCCGACCGGTTCCAGCTCCGGGACGCGGTCAAGTACCGTCTTTGCGGGCAGAAAACGTGCTTTGTCCCATCTGGCGCAGATGCCCATCGGCATCAGCTCGATAAAGCGCACGGAGAGCGGGCGCTCCTTCGTCAGACGGATGAAATCCGCGATCTCATCATCGTTGACGCCGCCCATCAGCACACAGTTGAGCTTCGTGTGCTGAAAGCCGGCCCTTTCGGCGGCTTCAAGTCCGCGCAGAACGTCGGAAAGTGCGCCCACGCGGGTGATTTCGTGATAACGTTCGGGCCGGAGCGTGTCGAGGCTGACGTTCAGCCGGTCAACGCCCGCCGCGCGGAGCGGCTCCGCCAGCTCCGGCAGAAGAATGCCGTTGGTCGTGATGCAAAGCTCCTCAAGGCCCGGAAGCCCGCGCAGCATCCGGCAAAGCTCCGCGACGCCGCGCCGTACCAGCGGCTCGCCGCCGGTCACGCGCACCTTGCGCACGCCCAGCGAGACGGCGGCTGCCGTCATGTCGCGCAGCTCCTCGAGCGAACAGATCTCGTGGTGCGCGCGCTTCGGAACACCGTGCTCCGGCATACAGTAGACGCAGCGCAGATCGCACAGATCGGTCACGGACAGGCGCAGATATGAAATTTTCCGGCCAAGCTGATCCTGCATCCTTCTCACCGTTATTCTTTCAAAGATACTATGCAGATTTTATCAAATTTCGGCAGCGAAATCAAGTGAAGCGTCCGACAATACCGGAAAATCAGACGGAATCGCCGGATAAACTTGACACAGAGCGCAGCCGCAAATTAAAATAGAAGCAGCAAAGGCCGTTCCTGCGGAAAAAACGAGCAGAAACGGGGAAGGGGGCAGGAGAATATGCCAAACGGAAATACGATCCTGTCGGTTGCAAAGGCGATGCAGCTTTTGCAGCTGCTCTCTGTGAGCGGCAGGCCGCTGACGCTCAAGGAGATCGCAGAGCAGGCGGAGCTTCCGAAAAGCACGGCCTTCGGCCTGCTGACCACGATGCGCGAATACGATGTGATCTCGCAGGGGACGGACGGAAAATACGGCCTCGGCCTGCGCCTTTTTGAATACGGCTGTCAGATCGGCCGCTCATGGGATATTTCTGCGGCGGCAAAGCCGTATATGGAGCATCTGGCGGCGGACACCGGCGCGTCGGTCATGCTCTCCATCTGCGAGGGCGGCAGCGTCATCACGCTCGATCAGGTGCAGGCACGGGACAAGCTCCGTATCGTCTCGGACGTCGGTGCGCGGCTGCCTATCTACTGCACGTCGCAGGGCAAGGTGTTTCTGGCGCAGATGGCTCGCACGGATGCGGAGAAGCTGCTCCGGCGGCAGAAAATGACGCAGTTCACGCCGCATACGATCACGGAGCTGCCGGAGCTGATGCAGGAGATCGAGCGCTGCCGCGAAAACGGCTATGCAATTGAAAACGGAGAGTACAAGATCGGCCTGCGGTCCATTTCTGCACCGGTGCGCACGGTGGACGGCGAGGCGCGGTATACGGTCGGCGTGATCGGCATGTTCCGCAGCACACATTCCGAGGAATTTGCGCAGGCCGTCGAGAAGGTGCGCGCCACGGCGGGAATGATCTCTGCGGCGCTGGGCTATCGGAAATAAAGCAGAAGGGAAGATCGTTATGGGATACACAGCAGCAGTCATTACCGTCAGCGACCTTGGGAGCCGGGGTCAGCGCGTGGACACGAGCGGTCCGGCCGTCGTAAGAATGCTGGAGGAAGCGGGCTATCGGGTCGTACATACACAGATCGTGCCGGACGAGCAGGCGGAGATTTCCGCCGTTCTGAAAAAATGCGCGGATGAGCTGCACGCAGACCTGATCGTAACCACCGGCGGAACGGGCCTGTCTCCGCGCGACGTTACGCCGGAGGCGACATTGGCCGTGCTCGAGCGCGAGATCCGCGCCATCCCGGTCGCAATGTGGGTCGAGGGGCTTAAGGTCACGCCGCGCGCGATGCTCTCCCGCGCAGTCGCGGGTACGAGAGGAACGAGCCTGATCGTAAATCTGCCGGGGTCGGAGAAGGCGGCACGGGAAAACCTCGGCGCGGCCCTGCCCGCGCTGGAGCACGCGCTGCACATGATCGCGGGCGAGGGACACGGAAAATAAGAATAAAGCAGCGGCCCCCGGAGCATTCCGAGGGCCGCTGTGTGTATTCAGAAGGCGATTTGTGCAGCTTATGTATGTCCGCAGGCGCGGGTGCGGCTCATTCCTCCGCCAGCAGCGGCAGCAGGACACTGCACTGCGCGAAGCGCGTATCGCGCGAGGATGTGACGAACACGACCTGCGCGGGAATGTCGGTCATGACCTCCTGCATGGAATCCATGACGGTCATGACCTGTGTGGGATCGTCGGTGCGGACGTACAGCCGGTAGGCATAGGCGGCCATGGCGGGCGCGCTGGAACCGAAGCTGACGTGGATGTTCACGCCCTGCATATTGTCGGTGATGCTTTTCGCGGCGTTCAGGACTGCATCCTCCTTTGAAACGCTGCCGTTCCAGGCGATGGCCTCGCTGTCCGGGAAGTAGAAATCGTCAAAGACGACCTCGTCGAAGCCGAGATCGCTCAGCTCGATGGCGATGGAGCTTAAGAAGCCCTGCACGGCGCTGCTGTTCGGATTCATCCAGTAGCAGCGCCGGTCGTCCATCCAGAGCGCGCCGGAGTACATGGCAAGACTGTCAGACTGGTGGTCAAAGGCGAACAGCGGGTCGGAGAAGGCGGGGACGTGCGCGATCACGGTCAGGCCGCTGCGCTTCGTCAGATCGGAGATCAGCTTGTCCACGGCGGCGATGTCCGCGTCGGCGGTCTCCGCGCCGGGCTGCTCCGAGGAGTAATAATAGTAGCCGAATACGCTCTTGACGTCGATCATGACGGTCGTGAGGCCGTCCAGACTGTCGAGCGCATCCCGCACGGCCTGAACATCCTTTGCCAGCATGTTGGTCGTGATATAGTAGCCGGAAAACTGCTTCTGCGCGTCGGCCTCCGCAGGATCGTCCGAGCCGGTGTCCACAATGATCTCAAAGGGATACTGCTCCGGGTCCAGCTCCGCAGGCTGTGTGCCGGACGGCTCGATGTGCTGGTCATAGTTCAGCTTCGCGCCGTCGTCTGTGTAGGTGATATAGCGCTGCAAATACACGAAGCGGCTGATGCAAAGGGCCAGCAGCAGCAAGGCGGCGCCGCCCGCGATCAGAAGCGTGCGCTTGAACGCGCGCTTGTTGCGATAGGAAAAAATGCGCAAGAAAACGCCTCCTTACTCTGCGCGCATGGCGGTGATCCGCCGCCAGTCCTCCTGACGGTCGGACGAGACGATGCGCATTCCGGCGCGCTCGATGGCGGCAGAGACCTCGTCAAAGCGCGTATCGAGAATGCCGGAGCAGATGAATACGCCCTCCTTTGTCAGGAAATGCGGCACGACGGGGCTGAGCGGAATAATGACGTCCGCGACGATATTGGCCAGCACGATGTCATAGCCGCCTCCGAGGCGCTCCATCATGGCCCGGTCGCCGATCACGTCGCCGGTGACGGCGGTGAAGCGGTCGGCATACAGCGCGTTGATGGCGGCGTTCTCGCGGGCGATGTCCTCTGCCTTCGGGTCGATATCCACGCCGACGGCGGTTTTTGCGCCGAGCAGCAGCGCGGTGATCGAGAGGATGCCGCTGCCGCTGCCGAGATCAAGCACACGCTCGCCGCCGCGGATCGTGCGTTCCAGCTCCCGCATACACATCTGCGTGGAGGCGTGCGCGCCGGTGCCGAAGATCATGCCGGGGTCGAGCAGGACGGGAATACGGTGCTCCGGATTCTCTGGCGAGAGCCACTGCGGCACAACCAGAAGCCGCTCACCGATGGGCAGCGGCTGATAATACTGCTTCCAGCTGTTTTCCCAGTCCTCGTCGCGGACGTTGGCCAGCGCGACCTCAAGCGTACCGAAATCTACGCCGGGATACTGCGCGCGCAGCGCGGAAAGCTGATCGCGGAGCTGGCTGACGGTCTCCGGGGCGGCGGGGCCGTCCTCCAGATAAAGCCGGATCTGCGACAGACCGGTCATCTGCCGCTCCAGCTCCTCGTCCACATAGTCCCAATACTGACGGTTCTGATCGAGAAATTCATGGAATTCCTCCTGATCGTCTATAATAAAGCTGTCAAAGCCCAGAACCGTCAGACGCTCGGCGACCAGCTCGATCGCGGCGGAGGTGGTCTTGACGGTCACTTCGATCCACTGCATGACAATGCCTCCCGAAAGGAAATCTGTTGGCGGCACCGCGCCGGAAGGGTGCAGTGCTACCCATATATTTTACATGAATTCCGGGAGAATAACAAGAGATATTTTACTTTTCGGCGCGGATGGAGTATAATACAGTCTATCAACAGGCAAAGGAAGAAATTATGGACAATCGAATCGAGATCCTGCCGGATGTCTTTCTGACCTCCGTGCAGACGGATAAATTCAAGACTGGCTGCTTCAGCGTCAATCTCCTGCGGCCGATGCGCCGGGAGGAGGCGTCGGCCAACGCGCTGATCCCGAGCGTCCTGCTGCGCGGAAGCGAACGATGGCCCGATATCCGCGCCATTTCTGCGCGCCTTGACGAGCTTTATGGAGCAAGCGTCGGCACGCTGGTGCGGAAAAAGGGCGAAATGCAGATGACGGGCTTTTTCGCCGACTATATCGAGGACGCGCTTGCGGGAGAGCCGGTATTCTCCGAGGTGCTGGACTTCGTGAGCCATACGCTGCTGCACCCAAAGCTGGAAAACGGCTGCTTCCGTGCGGATGTGGTCAGGAGCGAAAAGCGCAACCTTGCCAACGCCATCGAGTCGCGCATCAACAACAAGCGCAGCTATGCGGTCTCGCAGCTGCTGGGGACGATGTGCGCCGGCGAGGCCTACGGCATTGCGCGGCTTGGCGAGCTGGAGGACGTGGAGCGCGAGGACGAGCGGAGCCTTTTTGTGCATTACAATGAAATTCTGGCGCATTCGCGCGTGGAGATCTTCTACATGGGCAGAAAAACGGCGGCGGACGCGGCGGAGGCCTTCCGCGAGGCGCTGAAGGAGCTGCCGCGCGGAGTATGCACGGCGGTCGGAACGAGCGTTGTGGAGCGGGCGGAGACAGTGCGCGAGAAGGTCGAGACGATGGACGTTGCGCAGGGAAAGCTTGCCATCGGACTTCGCACCGGCTGCACGGCGGCGGACGAGGGCTATCCGGCGCTGCTGATGATGAACGCCATTTTCGGCGGCGGCGCGACGAGCAAGCTCTTTACCAAGGTGCGCGAGGAAATGTCCCTGTGCTATTACGCAGGCTCCTCCGTCGAGAAGTTCAAGGGCGTGATGCTCGTCTCCTCCGGCATCGAGACGGCCAATTATGAGACGGCGAAGAAGGAAATTCTGAATCAGCTCGAGCAGTGCCGCGCGGGCAATATCTCCGACTATGAATTCGACTCCGCGAAGCGCTATATTCTCTCCGAGCTGAAAAGCGCCGCCGACAGCCCCGGACGGCTCGACGATTTCTATATCGGAAACGCCGCCGCCGGACTGGACGGGACGCTGGACGCGTTGGCAAAGAAGATCGAAGGCATTACGAAGCAGGAGGCCGCGGCGGCCGCGAAGCGGCTGACGCTCGACACGATCTATTTTCTGAAAGGAGCCGAAGCATGATCCGAAAAGACTTTCCGGCTCTTGGTGAGCACTATTTTGAAGAGAAGCTGCCGAACGGACTGACCGTTCGCGTCATTCCGCGGCCCGGCTTTGCGAAAAAATTCGCGTTTCTGGCGACGGACTTCGGCTCGATCGATATGCGCTTTTTCTTTGCGGGAAAGGACTGTGCCGTTCCGGCGGGCGTGGCGCACTATCTGGAGCATAAGATGTTCGATCTGCCGGAGGGAAACGCCATGGAGCAGTACGCCGAATACGGCGGCGGCAACAATGCGTTTACGAACTACACCATGACGGCGTATTATGTCGAATGCACCGACTGCTTTGAAGAAAACTTGAAAATCCTGCTGCGGATGGTGACGACGCCGTATTTCACGGACGAAAGCGTGAACAAGGAGCGCGGCATCATCGAGCAGGAGATCCGCATGTATGAGGACAACGCCGATTCGGCGTGCTTTGAGAACCTGTTCGCGGCGATGTACAGCCGCCATCCGGCGCGCATCCCGATCTGCGGAAGCGTGGAGAGCATCGCGGAGATCACGCCCGAGACGCTTTACGCCTGCCATAAGGCGTTTTACGATCCGGGAAACATGATGCTCTGTGTGATCGGCGACGTGGACGCGGAGCGCGTTGCGGAGCTTGCGAAGCAGTATACGCCGATGGGCGCGCAGGAGCGCGCCGTCCGTGACTACGGCGCGGCGGAGGACATGGCCTGCCGCGAGACCTCTGTAAAAAAGAAAATGGAGGTCTCGATGCCGACGTTTGCGATCGGTTTCAAATGCCCGCCCGCAGAGGACGGCACGGAGGCGGAGCGCATGGACATCATCGGCGACCTTGCGGCGGAGCTGCTGGTCGGAGAGTCGTCAGCACTCTATCAGCGACTGTATGAGCAGGGCGTGATCGACGCCGATTTCTCCTGCAACTTTGAGCATATGAAGGGCCTTGCGCTGCTGGTCGCCTCCGGCGACAGCGAAACGCCGGAGCTTGTGCTCGACGAGCTGCTTGCCGAGGCGGAGCGCGTCGCGCGCGAGGGCGTGGACCGGGCGCAGTTCGAGCGGCTGAAAAAGTCCATGCTCGGGCGGCGCACACGCGATCTCGACAGCTTCGAGGGCGTCTGCTACGCCATGTGCAGCTGCGGCTTCGAGGGTGTGGAGTATCTGGACTATCCGGCGCTGTTCCATGCGGTCACGCCGGAGGATGTGGAACTTTTCGTGCGGGAAAACGTCAAAAAAGAGCGGGCGGCGCTCTCGGTCATTGAACCGGCGAATGAGCAGAGGGGGTAAAGCAATATGTTTCTCGCGTCTCCGATCACCTTCCCGAATCTGGGGATCACGGTCGATCCGAATCCCGTCGCCTTTACGGTATTCGGGAAAAGCATTTACTGGTACGGCATCATCATCGCGGCGGGCTTCCTGCTGGCCGTGCTGTACATGATGCACCGCGCAAAGGACTTCGGCATCACGCAGGACGACGTGCTGGACATGGTGCTCTGGGCGGTGCCCATTGGCGTGATCTGCGCCAGAGCCTACTACTGCATCTTCTACTGGGAGCTGTACAGGGACGATCCGATCTCCGTGCTTTACATCTGGGAGGGCGGACTCGCCATCTACGGCGGCATTATCGGCGGCGCGCTGACGCTGCTGGTCGTGGCGAAGGTGAAAAAGATCCCTGCGACCGTGCTGCTCGATCTGGCGGCGATGGCGGTCATCATCGGCCAGTTCTGCGGCCGCTGGGGCAACTTCATGAACCGCGAGGCGCACGGCGCCGTGACGGACTGCTTTTTGAAGATGGGCCTTGTCGAGGCCAACGGAGAGGTGGTCTATTACCATCCTACCTTCCTCTATGAATCGTTCTGGAACCTGATCGGCTTCATCGGGCTGCACATCTACTCGAAGCGGAGAAAATTCGACGGCGAGGTGTTCCTGCTCTACATGGCGTGGTACGGCCTTGGAAGAGCATGGATCGAGGGCCTGCGCACGGACAGCCTCTATCTCTTCTCGACCGGCATCCGCGTCAGCCAGCTGCTGGCGGCCGTGTTCTTCGTCGTGTCGGCCGGCGTGATCGTGTGGGTGCGGGTGAAGCGCCGTCCCACACCGGAGACGCTCTACGTCAACCGCAGAAAACAGGCGGAGGCGGAGGCACCGCAGCCGGATACGCCGGAATCGGAGAATATGTGAATTTTCTGCAAATTGAGGAAAAATCCGCTTCACAAATCCGCGCGAAGGATTATAATAGTCACAAATAAAAAGCAAGAAAGGAGTTCATATTATGAATTTCGCGGAAAATCTGGAACATGCAAAGAATTTTGCCATCGAAACGGCGATGGCTGCGAAGGACAAGGCTGTTCAGCTGGCATCCATTGCAAAGGCGAATATTGCGATCTATGCCGAGGAGGATAAGATCCGCAAGGCGCAGCAGCAGCTGGGGCAGCTCTACTACCGCGACTACGCCGTGGGCGAGGAGATGGACAGCGCGGAATATCTGCCGTGGTGCCACAAGATCGACGAATCCAACGCACTGATCGCCGAGCTGCGCGACCGTATCGAGCAGCTGCGCGCCTCCGAGGAGCCCGAGGCTGAGGAAGCCGCGGAGGAGCCTGCCGAGGAGAGCGAACCTGCCGAGAAAGAGACCGGCTGCGGATGCTGCTGCGGCACGACCGAGGAAGCGCCCGCTGAGGAGACCTGCTGCTGCACAAAGCCTGAGGAAGCGCCTGCCGAGGAGCACTGCTGCTGCGAGAAGCCCGAGCAGACGCCCGCAGAGCCGGAGGACACGGCCATTGAGATCCACATTGCCGGTCAGAAGGACGGCAGCGCGGAGTAACCAGTCATCCGCACAGCCTTACAGGATATTTCCCAAAGCGCCTGCTTTTGCAGGCGCTTTTCTTTTATCCCATGCCGAAGCAGGTCGAAAAATGAGACCGTTTGGAGCCATTGCGCAACCGAAGATGACGCCGTATGGTATCATCTCCGCATGGGGTGATGCCATGTATTTTCAGAGGATCCGCGACGTGCGTGAGGATCACGACAAGACCCAGCAGGAGATCGCGGATATGCTGCATATGCAGAGAAGCGTCTATCGCCGCTATGAGCTCGGCGAACGCGAGATCCCGGTCTGGGCGCTGGTGAAGCTGTCCGAGTATTACGGCGTGACGACGGACTATCTGCTTGGCTTGGGAGAGAAAAAGTAATGCGCAGGCTGCTGATTTTCGCGGCCGCTTTTGCCGCTGCGGCGGCCTTTTCTGTTTTGACGATGCCCTCCGCGCTGCCGGTGCTGGCCGCAGCCGTTCTCGCGGCGGGCATATCCCTGCTTCCGCCTCTGCGGCGGGAACGCAGGCTGCGCGCGCTCCGGATCTGCCTGCTGGGCGTTTCGGTGGGACTTGCGTGGTGCGCCGGCTACCGCGCTTTGGCGCTTGGCAGCGCGGCGCGGTATGACGGCGCGGAAATGCAGATCGACGCGCTGGTGCTGGAAACGCCGGAGGCGGGCAAATACGGCGCGGCCGCTCCGGTGGAGCTTCGTTTGGACGGGCGGCGGCTGCGCTGCACCCTCTATCTGCGCGAGCAGGAGCCGGAGCTGCGGCCCGGCGACCGGGTAAGCTGCCGCGTGAAGCTCAAGCTTGCGCCGGGGAGCGTTTCGCCGGATGAAAACCTCTATTCCCGGACGCAGGGCGTCTGGTTTCTTCTGAGCGCGCGTTCGGCGGCGGAGATCGCTCCGGCGGCGCATGTGGGGCCGCGCTTCTGGCCCGCGCGGTTTTCGGAGCGCCTGCGCACGCGGCTCGCCGAGGTATTCGACGCGAATGCGTGCGGCTTCCTGACGGCGCTTCTGACCGGAGACCGAAGCGGCCTTTCCCGGCAGACGCGGAACGAGCTTTCCATCGCCGGGATCTATCATACGGTCGCAGTCTCCGGGATGCACGTTTCCATTTTGCTCGGCGTGATCGTTCTGCTCTGCGGCGGCAGGCGGCGTCTGGCCGCCATGATCGGCATTCCGGTCATCGTGTTCTTCGTTCTGATGACCGGCGCGTCCGCGTCTGCCGTCCGGGCGGGCGTCATGCAGACGCTTCTGCTTCTGGCGCCGCTGATCCGGCGGGAATACGATGCGCCGACCTCTCTGGGCGCAGCGGCGCTGGCGCTGATGCTGGAGAACCCGTGGACGCTCATGGATATCGGCTTTCAGCTTTCGTTTGCATCCGTGGCGGGGATTTTACTGTTTGCGCGGAGGCTCTATCAGCCTCTGATGGAGAAAAAGTGGTTTCGGAAGCTATATTACGGCCCGGCGGCCGTCCATAAGCTTGCGATGAGCATGGCTTCCGCCTTCTGCTGCTCCATCGCGTCGATGGTGTTTTCGCTGCCGCTGGCGGCGTACCATTTCCGGACGGTCTCGCTGATCGCGCCGCTCTGCAATATGCTGACGCTCTGGGCAGTCAGCATCCTCTTTACGGCGGGGATGGGCGTCGCGCTGCTGGCGCTGGTCTGGAAGGGCCTCGCGCTGGGGCCTGCGTGGCTGCTGGGCTGGCTGGTGCGGTATGTGCTCGGGACGGCGCGGCTGCTTTCCAAGCTTCCATGCGCGGCGCTGTATCCGGAAAACAGCTATATTCTGGCATGGTGCGTTTTCTTCTACATCGCGCTGCTCCTGCATATCTTCCTGCCGCAGAGGCCGAAGCTGCGCGTGAGCGTTTCGTGCTTTGCCGTGACGCTGTGCCTGTCGCTGCTGATGGCGTATGCGCAGCTGCATCTGCCGTATTTTACGTTCACGGCGCTGGATGTCGGACAGGGACAATGCCTGCTTTATCAGCGCGGGACGTGGACGGCGGTGATCGACTGCGGCGGCGGGGACCCGTGGAGCGCAGGCGAGAATGCCGCGCGGTATTTGCAGAGCTTCGGCGAATACCGCATCGAGGCGCTGGTCGTGACACACTATGACGCCGACCATGCGGGCGGCGTGGCGCAGCTTCTGGAGCGGCAGCGGGTGGAAAGCCTGTTTCTGCCGGACAGCGGCGACGAAACGGGACTGAAAAACGAGATCCTTTCCAAGGCGAAGGAGCGCGGCTGCGCGGTCTATCTGGTGCGGGAGGATCTTTCCGTGCGCTTTCCGGGCGGAGAATTGCAGATTTTTGCGCCGCTTTCGGACAAAAGCAGCAACGATTCCGGAATCTCCGTCTTGGCATCGGCCGGAGAATATGATATGCTGATAACTGGCGATATGACGGAAAAGACGGAGCAGCTTCTTCTGGAACGGGAGGATATCCCGCAGACGGAGCTGCTGGTGGCGGGCCATCACGGTGCGGCAGGCTCGACGGGCTACGCGCTCCTGAGCAGGCTCCGCCCGCAGACCGTACTGATCTCCGTGGGCGAGGACAATTCCTACGGACATCCGTCGCCGCAGACGCTGGCACGCATCGAGGCGGCGGGCGCTGCGGTCTATCGCACCGATCAATGCGGGACCATTACGATCAGAGGGCCGATATATGGCAAGACAAACGGCACAGACCCCGGATGACGGCCTGCAAAGGCTCAAGGCCGATCTCAAAAACGGGGAATTTCAGAATTTTTATATTTTTTGCGGTGAGGAAGCCTATCTGCGCGAACACTATCTGCGGATGCTGACGGGAAAGCTCACGGGCGGCCCCGCCGGGGCCTTCAACGAGCATCGCTTCAGCGCCGAACAGCTGACGCCGGAGGTGTTCTCCGAGGCGCTCGAGGCTATGCCGATGATGGCCGAGCGCACCTTCATCCGCGTGGACGACGTGGACCTGTTCAAGCTTCCGGAGGCGCAGCGGATGCAGTATGCGCAGCTGCTCAGCGATATCCCGGACTACTGCTGCGTGGTGTTCAGCTACGACACTGTGGAGTTCAAGATCAACGGCACTATGAAAAAGCTGGCCGAGGCCGTCCGGAAGAACGCCTGCGTCGTCGAGTTCAAGCGCCAGAGCGAGCGTGAGCTTGCCGCGTGGATCGCGCGGCATTTCCGCGCCGCAGGCAAGGATATTTCCGACGAGCTGTGCCGCTATCTCATTTTCATCACCGACGGCATGATGACGACGCTCGGGCCGGAAATTCAGAAGGTCGCCAATTACTGCACCACGCCCGCCGTCGCCCGAAGCGACATTGACGCGATGGTGACGCCTGCGCTCAAGGCGCGCACCTTCGATATCTCGAACGCCATCGCGGGAGGCGAATATGAACGGGCGCTGACCGGACTGCGGGAGCTGTTCGCCATGCAGGAGGACTGCAATCTGATTTTGGGCGCGATCGGCTCGCAGATGCGCAGACTGCATTATGCCAAGACCATCATGGCCTGCGGAAAGGGGCAGGACGTCCTTATGGAGCTGACCGGCCTCAAGAGCTATCCGGCGGGCCTGACCATGACGGCGGCCCGGCGGGCCTCGGAGGGCTTCTGCCGCCGCGCGGTGGAGCTGTGCCTCCAAACGGACGTGCGCATGAAAACGAGCTACGACGATCCCGAACGGCTTCTGGAGCTGCTGGTCGTGGAGCTGGCACAGGAGGCGCGCCGTGGTTAAGCTCAAGCAGGCCATCGTCGTCGAGGGGCGCTACGACGTCAACACGCTCCGTCAGCTTGTGGACGCGCCTATTTTTGAGACGCGCGGCTTCGGCATCATGAACGACCGTGAGCGGCTGGCGCTTCTGCGCGCCGCCGCCCGCAGGCGCGGCCTCATCATCCTGACGGACTCCGACGGCGCGGGCTTCGTCATTCGGAATTTTCTGAAAAACGCGCTGCACGGCGAAAATATCCTACAGGCGTATATCCCGGATATCTACGGCAAGGAAAAGCGCAAGTCCGCGCCCGGAAAAGAGGGCAAGCTCGGCGTCGAGGGCATGACGCCGGAGGTTTTATTGCAGGCCCTTCGGAACGCAGGCGCGGAGCTGGACGGCGAAAGCGTCTCCGCATCCTCCGAGCCGGTCACGAAGGCCGACCTCTATGCCCTTCGGCTCAGCGGACACGCGGACAGCGCCTCGCGCCGCAAGACCTTGCAAAAGGAGCTGGGCCTGCCGGAGCATTTGAGCGCAAATGCTCTGCTGCAAGCGATTAATCTGTTATTTACCCGGAGCGAATTTCTGGCACAGTATAAAATAGACCATGACTGTCAGGCAGAATGACAGTTTACACAGAGGATTGAACTTATGATAGACATTTCTGTCAAGGATTTGGTAAAAAGCTTCGATTCGGAGCGCAACGTGCTCGACGGCATTTCCTTCGACGTTCAGGAGGGGGAGCGCGTCGGCCTGCTCGGCAAAAACGGCGCGGGCAAGACGACGCTCTTCAAGATCCTGACCGGTGAGCTGGACTACAATTCCGGCGAGATCGCGTTTGCGTCCGGGAAGAAGGTCGGGCTGATCTCACAGATCCCGGTCTATCCGGCGGGCTATACGGTGGACGACGTGCTGCGCACGGCATTCGCGCAGCTCGACCGCATCCGGGTGCAGATGCAGGCCATCGAGGCGCAGATGTCCGACCACACCCCGCAGGAGCTGCTGAGCCGCTACGACGAGCTGATGAACCGCTTCACGGCGGGCGGCGGCTACGAGGCCGACACGGAGACGGATAAGATCTGCAACGGCCTTGCCATCTCCTCCGCGCAGCGCGGGCAGGAGTTTGCAAGCCTCTCCGGCGGAGAAAAGACGCGCGTCAATCTGGCGCGGCTGCTGCTGGAAAGGACGGACATCCTGCTGCTCGACGAGCCGACGAACCATCTCGATATGAACAGCGTGGAGTGGCTCGAGGACTACATTGAGAAATTCAAGGGCACCGTCCTGACCATCTCGCACGACCGGTATTTTCTCGACCGTGTCGTCAGCCGCATCGTGGAGATCCACGACGGCAAGGCGGAGTTCTACAGCGGCAATTATTCGTTCTATGTACAGGAAAAGCAGGCGCGCTTCGAGCTTCAGCTCAAGCAATACGAGAAGGAGCAGGCCAAGCTTGGCCAGCTCGGCTTTACGCTCGAGCGCATGAAGGGCTGGGGTATCAACAACCGCACGCTCTACCGCCGCGCCATGTCCATCCAGCACCGTATGGAGCGCATCGAAAAAACAGATAAGCCCACCAAGGACAAGACCATGCGCGCGCGCTTCAACCAGCGCGATTTCTTCGGCGACGAGGTTTTGTCCATCAAAAACCTCTCCAAGCAGTTTGACGGCAGAACGCTGTTTTCCGGCGTCGATCTGGAGATGGGCGGCGGTGAGCGCGTTGCGCTGCTGGGCGACAACGGCACCGGAAAGACAACGTTCCTGAAGATCCTGCTGGGCGAGGAGACGGGTGAGGGGAAGATCAAATTCGGCCCGTCGGTGAAATGGGCGTATCTGCCGCAGGTCATTCATTTCGACCACCCGGAACGGACACTGCTCGACACGATGCTTTATGAGAAGAACTGCACGGTGCAGACGGCGCGTGACCGGCTGGGCGCGTTCCTGTTTGAGGGCGACGACGTTTACAAGACGGTCGGCAAGCTCTCCGGCGGCGAACAGAGCCGCCTGCGGCTGTGTATGCTGATGGACGAGAGCATCAACCTCCTGATCCTCGACGAGCCGACGAACCATCTCGATATCGCCTCGCGCGAATGGGTCGAGGATGCGCTTGAAGAGTACGAGGGCGCGCTGATCTTCGTCTCGCACGACCGCTATTTCGTCAACAAGTTTGCCACGCGTATCTGGGAGCTGGAGGACGGACACATCCGCGACTATCTCTGCGGCTATGAAAAATACCGCTCCATCCGCTCGTTCGAGCGCATTCAGGCGGCGGCTCCGGCCGCGAAGGAAAAGCGTGAAAAGAAGGTGAAGCCGGCTGCTCCGGACAAGAGTCTGGAAAAGCAGCTCCGCGCCATCGAGCGGGAAATCGAGAAGCAGGAAGCGCTTCTGCATGAATACGATGGCAAGATCGACGCGGCGGCGTCCGACTATCAGGAGCTTTCGCGGCTGATGGCAGAGCGGGAGACGGCGGAGAACGCCTATGCGGAAATGATGGAGCGCTGGGAGGCTCTCTCCCTGCGGCTGGAGGGTGCGGAATGACGCTTTTGATTTTTGCGGCGTTTTTCGCCGTGCTGGGCATCGTGTGCATCCTGATCCCGTTCCATATCGGCATGACGGGCATATGCCTGCTGTTGCTGGCGGCTGTGCTGGCGGCGCTCTGGCTGCTGAAAAGGAAGAACGCGCCGAAGGTCTGGGGCCGCATCCTCATTGCCCTGACCGCGCTTTCCATGACGGTCATTTTCGGCGCGATGGCCGCGATCATTGTGCAGGGAAGGGATGACGTCATGCCGGAGAAGGCTCCGAAGTTCGTGGTCGTGCTCGGCGCGCAGATCCAGGGCGACCAGCCCTCTCTGACGCTCAAAAAGCGGCTCGACCGGGCGTATGAATATCTGACGGAGCATCCGGAGGCGTCCGCTTTCGTCTCCGGCGGACAGGGGCCGGACGAGCAGCAGACGGAGGCTTCGGTCATGTCCGCCTATCTGACGGCGCGGGGCATTGACCCGTCCCGCATCGTGGAGGAGACGGAGGCCTCGGACACGCGGGAAAATCTGCTGTTTTCGGCAGAGCTTGCAAAGGAACGCGGCATTGACACCGGAAGCGTCCTCATTATCACGAGTGATTTCCACATGCCCCGGGCAAAATATATCGCGGGGAAGCTCGGCATGACGCCCTATGGGCTGACGAGCGACACATGGCCGTGGATCTTGAAGGTCAATTATCAGCTACGCGAGGTCTTTGCCTTCGTCAAGGCGTGGTGGAAGACGCGCTGAGTTGACATTCCCGCGCTGCGGCGCTACAATCAGGATAGAAACATGAAAAGGAGTGCTTTTCCATGAGTGAATGCAGCGGCAACTGCTCCAGCTGCGGCGAGAGCTGCGCGGATCGTAAGCCCGAGAGCCTGCTGGCAGAGCCAAATAAGAATTCCCATGTCAAAAAGGTCATTGCCGTCGTCTCCGGTAAGGGCGGCGTCGGAAAATCCACGGTCACGTCCATGATGGCGATGGCCATGCGGAGGCTTGGCCACACGGTCGGCATTCTCGACGCCGACATCACCGGCCCGTCCATCCCGCAGGCGTTCGGCCTGCATGAGCCTGCGCTTGGGAGCGACGACGGCATTCTGCCCGCCGTGACTAAGGAGGGCGTCAAGGTCATGTCCATCAACCTTCTGCTTCCGAACGAGACAGACCCCGTCGTATGGCGCGGCCCGGTCGTCGCCGGAGCAGTCAAGCAGTTCTGGTCGGACGTGTGCTGGGGCGATGTGGACTATCTGTTTGTCGATCTGCCGCCCGGAACCGGCGACGTGCCGCTGACGGTGTTCCAGTCGCTGCCGGTGGACGGACTGATTATTGTGACCTCTCCACAGGATCTGGTGGCGATGATCGTTTCAAAGGCAGTCAACATGGCGCGGATGATGAACGTGCCGGTCTACGGCTTCGTCGAGAACTACAGCTATCTGGAGTGTCCCGACTGCGGTAAGCGCATCGAGGTGTTCGGCAAGAGCAAGCTCGACGAGATCGCACTCAGCTATTCTCTGCCGGTGCTGGCGCGGCTCCCGATCGACCCGAAGATCGCGGAGCTGTGCGACGCGGGACAGATGGAGCAGGCGGATGTCGAAAAGCTGCTTCCGGCCGCGACGCTGATCGAAAAGGCATAAAAGGCATAAAGAGAACCCCCCTCTGCGACAGCTTTCCCGTCGCAGAGGGGGTATTGTATATATTGGAGCGCGGCGGCTCAGTCCAGCGGCTGGAGGGTCAGGCCGCCGGAGGTCGTGTCGATCTCCACGGTCGCATCGCTGCCGGAAACGGCGTCGGGCAGGGAGCTTTTCAGCCTTCCGCTGATGGTATCGAATTCATAGCGGAACGCGCTGTCCTTCGGGAGCGTGAGCGTGACATCGCCGCTGACAGTGTCCGCGTCGATCTCACGCGGCAGGGAAGAGGACGTAAGCGTCACCGAGCCGGAGGCCGTGTTGGCGTCTACGGAATCGAAGGCACCTTCCAGCTCCGCGTTGCCGCTGACGCTGTCCAGCTCCAGCTCGGAGACAGTCAGACTCTGACCGCGGACGCTGCCGCTGGTCGTATCGATCTTGAGCTCGGATGCCTCCACGCGGGCAAGCTCGATATCGCCGGAGATGCTGTCCAGCTCCAGCTCATCCGCGCGCACATCCGAGAGCGTCAGCTTCGCGGAGCCGACGCTGAGCTTCAGTTCCTGATAGAGCGCATCAGGCAGGGAGAGCGTCAGGGCCTTCTTCGGGATGTTCAGAACGGTGCCGCTCTGGCAGGCCTGAATGTACAGCGTGCCGTTTTCCACGCTGTAGCGCAGGCGGTATTTCTCCTCGCCCTGATAATCCTCGGAAAATTCGATGCTGTCGCCTTCTGCGCGCCGGACGGTCACGCTGCCGGAGATCCAGTCTACCTCGATCTTGCGGATATCCGATACGGCGATCTGAGCGGCCGCGGAAGCAGCGGGAAGCTGCGCATCCACGGCGCCGAGAGAGGTATCCGGCGCGGCGGACTCGTTATCTGCAACATTGTTGACGCCTTCCTGCGCAGACACCTTGCCTGTGCTGCCGTTTTCCAATGTAGGATCGGCGGCTGCAATCGGTGCGGCAGGCTCCGTATTTGCCTGCTCAAAGCGGTAACGCAGCAGAACGCCCACAAACGCGCCGCACAGGATCACAACGATTACGGCCCATAGGATCACGCGGGCCAGCGTATTTTTGTCTTTCATAAAATCTCCTTTATTTTTTCCAATCATAGATCGCGGAGACCAGCCCCGTCGCCGCTCCGGCGATCAGGAACAGAATCCACGTCAGGTGCCACGCGCCGGTGGCGAAGCTGAGCACGAAGTAGAGCGCCGTGGTCAGCAGCCAGAGCGCCGCGATGGCCGCGCCGCGTCCGGAGCCGGGACGGCTCTTCGCGTCGAGAACGGCGTTCAGAATGCTGATGACCGCCGGAGCAATCAGAAACAGGATCCATGTGATATGCCATGCGTGGGTCGTGAAGCTGATCAAAAGGTAGAGCGCCGTGAACAGCATCCAGATGCCGCCGACGGCTCCGCGCAGGCCCGGATGCGTCTCGTCTGCGGCGGTCTCCGGCGCGGACGGCTGCGACTCCGGCGCTGCCTCGGCAGAAACGGCGGAGCCATCCGGCTCGACCAGCGGACGCACGTCGCCGATGCCCTGAATGACCGTATCATAGGCCTCCTGCTCCGATTTTCCCTCGCTCAGAAGGTCGTCATAATGCTCCAATGTGTTTTACAGGATCTCCTCCTTGATTTCCGCGTTGCGCATGTTCAGCGCAGCGCCGGAAAACAGCCCGTCAATATATTCGATCAGCCGTTCCCGCATATCGTTTCCTCCGTTTCCATCAGTGTGTCGATGATTTTTTTCGCCTGCCGCCACTCGGCAAGCATTCGCCCGTAGCTCTGCCGCCCGATGGGCGTGATGCAGTAGTATTTCCGCCGTGCGCCCACAGGCTCGCTTCCCCAGTAGGACGTGATCTGTCCGCTGTCCTCCAAGCGCTTGAAGGCGGTATAGAGCGTTGCCTCCTTAAGCTCGTATTCCCCCTCGGAGGACCGGGAAATGGTCTTGTTGATCTCATATCCGTAGCTGTCCTTTTTCAGCAGCTGCGCCAGAATGATGGCGTCGGTATGACCCCGGATCAGGTCTGCACCGATCGACATGGCATCGCCTCCCTTGCTGTGACCACATAATACAACGAAATACCTCGTCTGTCAAGGTATATCTTCACAAAAACCTATTTCGATTAGCCGGGACAAACTCTTGGGCAACACTGCACAATTGGATCTTCACGCTTCGGTGGATTTTTTCGCCGATTCTGTGGTTTGAAAAGTTTGAAATACATACAGTATTCCGTCACTTTTCAAACCTTGACTTGACGAAAAATCTCTCGCCGAGTTGTGCGGTGTTGCCCTTGACTTTCCGCTGGAAATATGCTACCTTTTTCTTCGTTGAGGGAGTAATCGGCACGACGGTGCGGCGCGTCAACATACTGACCTGCTTTCGGTCTGGCGCGTCTTAATTGATGAGACTCACAGATGGCGGTCTGCCGTGTGTGCGTCTGGTTTGCTTCGGAGCGGCGCGCAGCGTCGGCTCCTTATTTTTATTTTAGGAGAGATATTATGGGTTTTGTCGAATTGCTTCTTCTGGCCATCGGGCTTTCGATGGATGCGTTTGCCGTTTCGGTCTGCAAGGGCCTTGCCATGAAGCGCCTCCGCTTCCGCGACGCCGCGATCTGCGGCGTATGGTTCGGCAGCTTTCAGGCGCTGATGCCGTTTGTGGGCTATCTGCTGGGCAGCCGCTTCGAGCAGTACATCCGGGCGGTTTCGTCGTGGATCGCGTTCATCCTTCTGGTGCTGATCGGCGCGAACATGCTGCGCGAGGCGCTTTCCAAGGAGGAAGAGGAGCATGCCTCGGCGGGCCTCGACTTCAAGACCATGCTCGTCATGGCCGTCGCCACCAGCATCGACGCGCTGGCCGTCGGAATCACCTTCGCCTGTGTGCCGCTTCAGCTCATTGCGGCCAGCGAGCTTCTCAATACGCTCCTTGGCGTCTGCATCATCGGCCTGACGACCTTCGCCATCTCCTGCACCGGTGTGAAGATCGGCAATGTGTTCGGCACGCGGTGGAAGTCCAAGGCGGAGATCGCGGGCGGCGTGATCCTGATTTTGATCGGCATCAAGATCCTGCTCGAGCATTTCGGCGTTCTATAATAAGAGAACATCCCTCAGACGCTGTCTGAGGGATTTCCATATCATGCCTTTTCAGAACGTTCATAAAATCCCGCCAAAGTTCACAATTTGTTCAGCCCGGTTTCGGTTTTTGTTCAGAATTCGCCTTTATAATCGGGAACATAAAAGATAACAAATTGAACGGAGGCATTCATTATGGACTATCGTTTTGAAAATGTAAATGAAAGTGAAAATGAAAACCAGGGCTATCAGCCGCAGTATAGCTATCAGCCGCAGCCGGACACCGCTCCGGAAGCGCCGCAGAAGCCGAAGAAGAACCGCACCGGCGCAAAGGTCACGGCACTTGTTCTGAGCTGTGCACTGGTCGGCGGCGCGATGGGCTTCGGCGGAAGCGCACTCCAGAATCATCTGGCCGCGAAGAACGCAGACACCGAGGAAGCGCAGCAGGCCTCCGTCGTCTATGAGGGAAGCCGCGAAACCAGCGTCATCAACATCGCGCAGATCGACACCAGCAAGGAAATGACGCCCGCCGAGGTTTACGCACAGAACGTGAATTCGACCGTCGGCATCCGCACCTCGATCACCACGAACTACTGGGGCTATCAGACCCAGGCCGCTGCGGCAGGCTCCGGCTTCATCCTGAGCGCCGACGGTTACATCCTGACGAACTACCACGTTGTGGAGGATTCCAACTCCATCACCGTTTCGCTTTACGACGGCACGGAATATGACGCCACGCTCGTCGGCTGCGACGAGTCGAACGACATCGCCGTTTTGAAGATCGACGCGGAGGGCTTGACGCCCGTCGTGCTCGGCGACTCCGACAATCTGAACGTCGGCGATCAGGTCGTCGCCATCGGCAATCCGCTCGGTGAGCTGACCTTCTCGCTCACGACCGGCGTTGTCAGCGCCCTGAACCGTGAGGTCACGCTTTCCAGCAATGTCACGATGAACCTCATCCAGACGGACTGTGCCATCAACTCCGGCAACTCCGGCGGTGCGCTCTTCAACCTCTACGGCGAGGTCATCGGTATTACGAACGCCAAGTATTCCAGCTCCTCCTCGAGCAGCGAGGCTTCCATCGATAACATCGGCTTTGCCATCCCGCTGAACCATGTCAAGAACATCGTCAAGAGTATCATCGAGACCGGCAGCATCACCAAGCCCTACATCGGCGTGACAGTCAGCAGCGTCAGCTCGGAGGCTCAGGGCTACGGCCTGCCCACCGGCGCAGCCGTCCGTTCGGTCGAGGCGGATTCTCCGGCAGCCAAGGCGGGACTGGAAGAAAATGATATCATCACAGAGGTTGACGGCACTGCCATCAACTCCAGCACAGAGCTTGTCAACTACGTCGGCGAAAAGACGCCCGGCGACGAGCTGACCTTCAAGGTCTATCGTCAGGGCGAAGAGCTGGAGCTCACCGTGACCATCGGTGAAAAGACGCAGTCGGCAATGCCCACCACGACAACAGACGACGTCCAGCAGTCCCAGCAGTCGCAGGGCCAGAGCCAGCAGGGCGGACAGTTGTTCCCGTGGGGCTTCGGCTTCGGATATTGAGCCGTCCATAATGAAAACGAAAATTTACAGGGGGTAGCTGCCCCACCCCGGAGCGATCCGAAGAGGCAGACCAGAAACAGCGCCGCGCAGCGGCGTGAACATAAACGGAGTGCCGCGCACGATGCACGGCGCTCCGCTTTTTCATATTCCGACGGATGCCCTGGGCGCGGGCGGAAAAATTTCCGGACAGGGGAAAATTCTGCTTGCTTTTTTCCTCCGCACGCGGTAAGCTAACAAAGTAGATAAGTTTCGGCATTCGTGCTGCAATTTTTTGGACACGATCTACAACTGCATATGGCCGGATGAAAGGATCAGGAGAGTGCATAGGACTATGCCACCGAAGGGGCTCGCGCAAGGAACTCTCAGGTAAAGGAACTGATCCCGGACGGAACTCTGGAAAGCTGCTGCGCAGCACCGAAGAAGCAATCCCCAAGGGGAGAATCTTTCAGGTTCATCAACAGAGCGCGCCTGTATCAGGCGCGCTCTGTCTTTTTATCCGGCAGCCCGCGCCGCATTTCCGTTCCGAAGGAACGGTCAGACAAGGGAGTTCACTATGATTATTACCAGAAAAAAACCGCCCGAACAGCTGCTGGCCATGCTTGCGGGCGTCCATCGCGTGGCGCTTGCAGGATGTAAGAGCTGTGCGACGGCCTGCCAGACCGGCGGCGAAAAGGAGCTGGCGGAAATGACCGCCTTTTTGCAGGAGCACGGCTTTGAGGTCGTGGGGACAATCCTGCCGGACGAGTGCTGCCACATGCTGCTCGTCAAGCGCGACATCAAGGCCCTGCGCGACAGCGGCGCGGAGGCAATCGTCGGCATGGCCTGCGGCGACGGCGTCCAGACCGTCGCGGAGCACGTCCATATCCCGGTTTTCCCGGCCAATGACACCCTCTTCCTCGGCCAGATCGAGCGGGCGGGCGTTTTCCGTGAAGCCTGCCGGATGTGCGGCGACTGTATGCTCGGCCAGACCGGCGGCATCTGCCCCATCACGCAGTGCGCCAAGTCGCTGGTACACGGGCCGTGCGGCGGACAGAGAAACGGGCGCTGCGAGGTCAACCCGGAGAACCGCTGCGCGTGGATCCGCATTTATGAGCGGCTGAAGGACATTGACCGCCTCGACCTGCTGGACGCAGACCGGGCGGATAAGAATTATCGAAGCACAGCTTGGCCGCAGGCGCACAGTCTGCGCGACGGAATGAAAAAAGGAGGAAAAGTATGAGCGAACTCAAGAGAACGGTATTGTATCAGGCCCATCTGGACGCCGGAGCGACGATGGTCGATTTCGGCGGCTGGGATATGCCCATTCAGTACCCGGACGGCATCGTGGCCGAGCATCTCTACTGCCGCAGCCACTGCGGTATCTTCGACGTTTCCCACATGGGCCGTATCGACGTGGAGGGCCCGGAGCAGGTCGCCTTTTTGCAGCATGTTCTTTCGAGCAACGTGCTTGCGCTCGACGTGAATCAGGCGCAGTACTGCATCATCCCGGATGAAAACGGCTATGCCATCGACGACGCCTATCTCTACCGCTTTGAAGAGGGAAAATATTTCCTCGTCATCAATGCCGGCAACATCGACAAGGATCTTGCGCACCTGTACAGGCAGGCGGAGGCCTTCGACGTGAAGCTGACAAACGTCTCCGACCGCTATGCGGCCATCGCCGTACAGGGTCCGGAGGCCAAGAAGATCCTCATGACGCTCTCCGGCGGCAGAACGCTGACGGTGGAGAATGTGAAAAACGCGCTCAATACACTCGAAATGGAGGGCCGTCCGGTGCGTCTGGCCAAGACCGGCTATACCGGCGAGCCGATCGGCTACGAGCTGTATTGCAATTCCGAGGATGCGCGCTATTTCTGGGACCGGCTGATCGAGCTGGGCGCGAAGCCCACGGCACTGGGCGCGCGCGACACGCTCCGCATGGAGGCGGCGCTTCCGCTCTACGGCCACGAAATGGGCGAGTGCGAGCTTGGCGGCGAAATTCCCATCTATGCCGTTCCGCTGGCAAAATTCGCGGTTTCCTTCGCGCCGGAAAAGGGCGAGTTCATCGGAAAGGCCGCGCTCAAAAAGCAGTTTGAGGCCTTCAAGAAGATCATGGACCGTGATTACTCCGCGCTGGCCGATCTGCCTTACCGCATCCAGCCGATCTATCTGGAGGGGAAGGGCGTCCTGAGAAAGGGCTTCCCGGTCTACAGCAAGGACGCATGGTCGGAGGGAAAGCCCATCGGCTATGTGACCTCCGGCACCATGATCCCGTATTTCAAGACGAAGGGCGAGGGACTGGATACCGTCATCACCGAGGAGACCGGCAAGCGCTCCATCGGCCTTGCGTATATGGATTCCCGCGTCTGCCAGAATTTCAACATTGAGGTGGATATCCGCGGCAAGCGCCAGCCCGCGCTCGTCGTCGGCTACCACATCCGTCAGGACGCGGCTCCCTACGCCCGTCCCATCCTGCCCGGCGTTGTGCCGGAGACGTTCAAGCCCTCGGCGGAGCCGTATCCGCAGAAGGCGGCGGAGCTTCTGAAAAAGGCGCAGGAAAACCACCTGTGGCGGCAGCAGCGCTGCATCAACCTGATCCCGTCGGAAAACACGCAGTCGCGCGCGGTGCGCCTGCTGTGCGCATCCGACCCCTCCAACCGCTACGCCGAGCATAAGAAGCAGAAGGCGTTCTATGATGCGGAGATCTTCTATTATCAGGGCACGAATTTCATCGCGGAGGTCGAGGCGATGCTTGTCGAGGAGATGAAGAAATACCTCGGCTGCACGCAGGTCGAGACCCGCGTGACCTCCGGCCAGATGTCCAACACCGCCGTATTCTCGGCGCTCATGGACTTCAAGAACCGTGTGGATCGCAAGCGCACGCCGCAGCGGCTGGGCTGGGTCATGAACAACCACATCGTGCGCGGCGGGCACCTGTCGGCGCAGCCCATGGGCGCGCTCCACGATTACATTGCGACCGATCCCGTCACCGAAAAGCAGATGGTCGTGAATTTCCCGGTCTGCGCGGACGACCCGTACCGCATCGATACCGAGGCGGCCAAGGTGCTGCTGGCAAAATACAGACCGGAATTCGTGATCTTCGGCAAGTCGATGGTGCTCTACAAGGAGCCTGTGGCGGAGCTGGTGAAATTCATCCGCGAGCAGGGCATCCGGACGACCGTCATGTACGATATGGCGCATGTGCTGGGCCTTGTCGGCGACCATTTCCAGAAGCCGTTTGAAGAGGGCGCGGAGATCGTCACCGGCTCGACGCACAAGACCTTCTTCGGGCCGCAGCGCGGCGTGATCGGCGTCAACTGGAAGCAGGAGGATCTGAAATGGGGCCTGTGGGAGACCATCGAGACCCGCGCCTTCCCGGGCAGCGTTTCGAACCATCACCTCGGCACGCTTCTCGGCCAGCTGATGGCGGCGTATGAGATGAACGCCTTCAAGGATGAGTACCAGAAGGCCGTTGTGGAGAACGCGAAGAGTTTTGCCGCCAGCCTGAAGGCGGAGGGACTCGACGTTGCGGGCGACCCGGCAGCCGGCTATACCGAGACGCATCAGGTCATCGTGCGCGTGGGCTACAGCCACGGCCCGGAGGTCGCCAAGCGCCTCGAGGAAAACAACATCGTCTGCAATTATCAGGCGACGCCGGAGGAAGAGGGCTTCACGGCCTCGGGCGCTCTGCGCATGGGCGTCAATGAAATGACGCGCTTCGGCTTCGGCAAGGAGGAATTTGCAAAGCTGGCGCATCTGATCGCCGACTGCGTCCTGCGCAATGCCGACGTGAAGGAGGAGGCTGCCAGGCTCCGCGAGGGCTATACCGAGATGCGCTACTGCTTCTCCGATGCCGAGACCGATGCGATGCTTAACACGTTTGCAGCCGCGACCGGCATCTGATCGAACCGAGAAAACCAAAAGCAGGCGGCCCGACGGCCGCCTGCGGAAAACATATTTGCCGCTGAAAAAATGAAATGGAGGAACCAAGATGAATTTTCCCGCTGAATTGAAGTATACGAAGGACCATGAATGGGTCAAGATGCTGGACGACACCACCGCGCTGGTCGGCATTTCCGACTTCGCACAGAGCGAGCTGGGCGACCTTGTGTTTGTCAATCTGCCCGCCGTGGGCGACGATGTGGTCGCCGGTGAGGCTGCGTGTGACGTGGAGTCTGTCAAGGCCGTCTCCGACGTCATGAGTCCCGTGACCGGCTCGGTTGCGGAGGTCAACGAGGAGCTGGACGATTCTCCGGAGCTTCTCAACTCCGATCCCTACGGCGCATGGATCATGAAGATCGAAAACGTCACCGATTTCTCCGAGCTGCTGAGCGCGGAGGAGTATGAGGCCTTTACGAAGGAGGAGCACTGATGGGCTCATTTGTTCCGACAACGCCCTCGGAACGGCAGCAGATGCTGAAAACCATCGGCGTCGGCTCGGTTGCGGAGCTGTTCCGGGATGTGCCGCAGGAAATGCGGATCGACGGATATCTCGACCTGCCCTCCGGCAAAAGCGAGATGGAGACGCTGGAATCCGTCTCCGCGCTGGCGGAAAAGAACCATGTGTTCCGCACCTGCCTGCGCGGTGCCGGAAGCTACCGGCACTATATTCCTGCGGCGGTCAAGGCCATCGTGAACCGCGAGGAATTCGTCACCGCCTACACGCCCTATCAGGCGGAGATCAGCCAGGGCATTTTGCAGGCGATCTTTGAATACCAGACCATGCTTTGCGAGCTGACCGGCATGGACGTTTCCAATGCCTGCGTCTACGACGGAGGCACCGCCGCCGCAGAGTCGATCACCATGTGCCGCGACCGTAAGCGCACGAAGGCCTACGTCTCCGCGACGACCGATCCGCAGGTGATCGAGGTCATGAAAACCTACTGCTTCGGCTCCGACGTGGAGCTGACCGTTGTTCCGCAGAAGAACGGACGGACCGACCCGGAGGCGCTTCGGAGCCTGCTGGGGCAGGACGCCGCCTGCTTCTACGTTCAGCAGCCGAACTTCTACGGCCTGCTGGAGGAAGCGGAGCTGCTCGGTGAGATCACGCACGCCGCCGGAGCCAAATATGTGATGGGCGTCAATCCCATCTCTCTGGCGATTCTCAAAACGCCCGCAGAATGCGGCGCGGACGTGGCCGTCGGCGAGGGCCAGCCGCTCGGACTGGACACGGCCTTCGGCGGCCCGTATCTGGGCTTTATGACCGCGAGCAGCGCCATGATGCGCAAGCTCCCCGGCCGCATCGTCGGCCAGACGGTGGATACGGAGGGGGAGATCGGCTACGTTCTGACGCTCTCCGCGCGCGAGCAGCACATCCGCCGCGAAAAAGCGTCGAGCAATATTTGCTCGAACGAACAGCTGTGCGCCTTCACCGCGGCGGTCTATCTTTCCGCCATGGGCGAAAAGGGCCTGCGGCAGGCGGCGACGCTCTGCACCTCCAAGGCGCACTATTTTGCGCAGCAGCTTGAGGAAAAGCTCGGCTGGAAGCGCGTGCATCCGGGTGAATTCTTCCATGAATTCGTGACGGAATGCCCGGACGCGGAAAAGGCGCTGGCCGCGCTGGCAAAGCGCGACATTCTGGGCGGCCTGCCGGTCGAGGGCGGCATTTTATGGTGTGTCACGGAGGTCGTGACGAAGGAACGGCTGGACGAGGCCGTCGCCATTCTTCAGGAGGTGAGCTGCGGATGAAAACGATCTTTGAGCTTGGAGAAAAGGATCATGCGCTGACGCTCCTTCCGGAGTGCGACGTGCCGGAGGTCATGCCCGGCGCTGCGCGCGAGAAGCCGCTGCACCTGCCGCATGTGAGCGAAAACGAGCTGATCCGGCATTATACGGCGCTGTCGCACCGCGTTCACGGCATGAACGACGGCTTCTATCCGCTCGGCTCGTGTACCATGAAGTATAATCCGAAGGTCAACGAAACACTGGCGGCGCTGCCGGGCTTTGCGCGGCTGCATCCGCTCCAGCCGGAGGATACGGCGCAGGGGGCACTGGAGCTGATGTACCGCACCGGGAAGCTCCTCGGCGAGATCACCGGCATGGACGGCTTTACGCTCCAGCCCGCCGCGGGTGCGCACGGCGAGTTCACCGGTCTGCTGCTCATCAAGGCATACCACGTTTCCCGCGGCGATACGGTGCGTCGGGAGATCATCGTGCCGGACTCCGCGCACGGAACGAATCCGGCCTCCTCGGTCATGGCGGACTTCCGGGTGGTCAACATCCCCTCCGGCCCGGATGGGTGCGTGGATCTGGACGCGCTGCGCAAGGCCGTTGGCCCGCAGACCGCCGGTCTGATGCTCACGAACCCGAACACCGTCGGTATTTTTGATAAAAACATTCTGGAGATCACGAAGATCGTCCACGACGCGGGCGGCCTGTGCTACTATGACGGCGCGAATCTCAACGCGGTCATGGGCGTCGTCCGTCCGGGCGACATGGGCTTTGACTGCATCCACCTGAATCTGCATAAGTCCTTTGCCACGCCGCATGGTGGCGGCGGCCCCGGCTCCGGCCCGGTCGGCTGCAAGGAATTCCTGACGCCGTTCCTGCCCGGCCCGGTCGCGGTGGAGGCGGAGACCGGCTATGCGTTCGCGCAGCCGGAGCATTCCATCGGCCGCGTGCGCGATTTCTACGGCAATTTCCTCGTCGTGGTCAAGGCTTTCGCCTATCTGACCATGCTCGGAAGGGAAGGCGTACACGACGTGGGACGCAACGCCGTCCTGAATGCCAACTATATGATGGCCTCGCTTCAGGATACCTACGACATGGCGTATCCCGGCCCGTGCATGCATGAGTTCGTCATGACGCTCGACCGCCTGCACAAGCAGACCGGCGTTTCCGCGCTGGACATCGCCAAGGGACTGCTCGACAACGGCATCCACCCGCCCACAATGTATTTCCCGCTGATCGTCCACGAGGCGCTCATGATCGAGCCGACCGAGACGGAACCGAAGCAGACGATGGACGAGGCAATCACCGTGTTCAAGAAGCTCTGCGCGCTGGCACACGAAAACCCGGACGAGCTGCACTCTGCGCCGCATAAGACGCCGGTGCGGCGTCTGGATGAGGTGCGCGCCGCCAGAAATCCCATTCTCCGCTTTACATTTGAAAACTGAAATGACCGGCGCGGCAGAGCTTTTCTGCCGCGCCGGTGATTTTTCGGAAAAGGGCAGGGGAGATGCGCGCCGCATCCGGCTTTCGGAACAAGCATTGCCGATTGACGAAAGCGAAGAAAAACGGTATAATCAAGGCAAAAACAAACGAATGCGGCGGTAGGCGGACATGAAAAAGAAATCGATCATCCCGAATATGCTCAGCATCCTGCGGATGCTCGGTACGCTGGCGCTGGTGTTTGTGCAGCCGGTAACGCTCCCGTTTTTTGTGATCTACACGCTCTGCGGCGTCAGCGACGTGCTCGACGGCTGGATCGCGCGTGCGACCGACTCGACCAGCGAACTTGGCTCCCGGCTGGACAGCGCGGCGGATCTGATGTTCTACGTCGTAATGATGCTGCGGATTCTGCCGGAGCTGGTCAAGCGGCTCCCGCAGGGCATCTGGTATTGGGTCGGCGGGATATTGCTGCTGCGCGCGGGACTGTACCTGATGGTCGCACTGCGATTTCACCGCTTCTCCGCCGTACATACCTATCTGAATAAGCTCACGGGCGTCTCGGTGTTCCTGATTCCGTATTTTCTGAACGCAGCGGTGCTCCGGCCGGTCTGCTTCGCGGCCTGTACGATTGCAACGGTCGCGACAGCGGAGGAATGGGCGCTGCACCTGACCGCGAAGAGCTATCACCCGGAGCGGAAAACCATCCTTCGGCTGCATCCGGAGGAAAAACAGAAGTGAAAATCGGCTTTTTATGAAAAAAGGACTTGCAAAAAGGAAAGGTGTATGCTATTATAGTTGAGCTGACAGAGCAGTGTAATTTCATATCCGGGTGTGGCGAAGTTTGGTATCGCGCTTGAATGGGGTTCAAGAGGCCGCTAGTTCGAATCTAGTCACTCGGACCAACTAAAATGACTCGAAATCGTGAGGTTTCGGGTCTTTTTATAACTTTTTGCAGCAAAATGAGCGCCACGCCGAAAGCCGTGCGCAACAAGATGCGCAACAAATTTACTGAGGAATCATTCCGGTCGCTTGACCTAATGCCTCTAAAGCTGCGACTTGCTGTGGCTGTGCGATGTGGGTATATACATCCAGAGTGACCGCAACGCTGCTATGTCCCAGTATTTTTGATACGCTTTTTACTTCTGCCCCGTTTTCAATCATTAAGCTTGCCGCTGTATGACGCAAATCATGAAACCGCACTTTTCGTATATGATGTTTTTCAACAAATGCATTCCATGTTCGCGTTAAATAGTTCGGTTGTACTGTGTTTCCGTTTGGCATTGCGCACACTTTATCGGTCAGCAGGCCGCTTGCCTTTTGCCGTATCTGCAATTCCTGTAAGTATTTTACCATTGCGGGCAGCAGTGGAATAACCCTGTTGCTTGATTTTGTTTTTGTGTGCTCCTTTTCATATACGGTACTGCCGTTTTGCCTGACTGTATGGAAAATGCGAATTTCATCTTTGTTGAAATCTACATCACACCATCTAAGGCCGCAGACCTCGCCCCTGCGCAAACCCAGATTCAATGCTAATGTCACGGCTGGCTGCAAAACAAAGTCCTCTTCTAAAAGCCCCATGATTGTCTGCGCCTCTTTTGCAGTATAGCGTTCACCTTCAAAACGTGTGCCCTTTGGTAACTTTACTCCAATCATTGGCGATATGGAAATAACGTTATCCTGAATCGCTGCATCAATTGCCATGTTTAGGACAACACGGTATTTACTCAGCGTGTTTGCCTTTCGGCCAATTGACACAGAGTTGAAAAAGTCCTGAATCATTGCCCGGTTCAAGTCCTGTATCTCGACATTCTTGAAAGCGGGGATAATCAGGCTTTTTGCATATCCGCGATATGCCTGCACGGTTGTCCTTTCTACGTCCTGCTCTTTTTGCGTCAGAGCTTTGTCTATGTAGTATTCAACTGTTACATCAGACTTGGGTTGCCTGAAACGCCACTTTCCCAATAGTTCATCTTGCATTTCAAGCACGATTTTTGACATGATTCGCTGTGCTTCCCGGCTCTGACGCACTGCGCCGCTTGGACTATGCTGCACTTTTACGCCTGTACTGCGTGATAACTGACTAACTTTTCCATCTGGCGGCAATGGTATCCTTGCCGAAACATACCAATAGCCGCGCTTTACAATAAGAGTTCCTTTGACATGATAATCACCCACCATAAAAATCTTCGCTCCTTTCTTCTGGTGGGCGGGTACACTAGCTTTCTTTATGATAACAGGCTCTGGCGGTATTGCAACAGTTTCTGATTTACTATGCGTTTCTTTTCTAATAGCATGTCTAATTTTTTGTTCTTCTGTCATTTAATCAAAGTTCCTTCGTAATTATGTTAATGCCGCTGTGAGGCTCTGGAAGCCCCTACACGCGGCGTTTATGTTTTTCTAATATAAATTCGTGCCTTATAATTCAAATCATCGTGTTGCTTCTTTCTGCGCCTCTGGAATGTATTTGCTGCTTCGGGATGCGTTCTTACGGCACTAGTGCCCTGTAGCGCGGCGTTCACTCTCGCCGCGTCTATTTGCCTGCAAAAGATAAAAACGGCTCTAAGGCCGTCTGAGGCCGCTAGAAGCCTGTGCCGCAAAAGCTCCGTTTGAACTTTCAGCCAGAGGGGCACACACTGTAAAACATAAGGTGCGGCAAGCCGCAATCCCGCTGCGCCTATTCTCTTCTCTAGTATCTTATATATATATTTACCCTTTAGGGGACGCGGTGGTGAAAGCGTATTTTGCCGCACTGCGTTTTTCAAGAATATTCGCCGGAATTCCCGCGCTGCATGTGCTGTGCAAAACTGCTTTTCATGTATGACAATCTATCATAGTCACCCGGAGATGAAAGCGCTTAACGCCGCTGCTGCTTTGTGGGCGTAGCCCTGTAACATTTGCGCCGTGAAATATTCGCTGCTCAGTTTCCGTTCTCCGCATTGTGCATATCTGTATACGGTAGTCTTGCCCATATCCAGCGCTGCGCCGATTTCAGTTGCCTGTGCAGATGTGAATATACGGTCGCGCTCTCCCAAAAACAGTCGCTTTTTCTCGATTGGAAGTCCGTTTGCCGCTGCCTCTGCCGCTTTCATGTGAATGTCGTTCAGAACGTACGGTGTTGCCGCCTCTGGAATCTGGCTGAAATGCTCCGCACATGCTGCAATTCTGCGTGCCCATTCATGACCAATTACAGCCAGTCCGTTCAGGTCGTGCAATGCTTCATCCAGCTTTAGCCGAATCTCATAGCGCATTTTTGTTGGAGCTGTGTTGCCTGCGCGAGCCGACCGGTCATAACAACAAAACGAGCTGCCCGCTCTTCCGCTGCGTTCAAATGTTTCCACCGTCGTTCCAATCATGTCCCAACGATGCACAGCCCCCGGCCAGCCGCAGTGCGCCCGCATTGCGTACATAAGCGCATTGTTCCATTTCAGCATTTCCCGCCAGCCGTTCGCGTAGGAATCAATTCTGAAATCGGCTCTGTGAATGCTGTAGCTGGAAGCGCCTGTTTCCTGCATCAGTTCTGTAAAAATGGTGGTAAATTCGGAAAACGCCGATATGTAATGTTCCGCATATCTGCCCGTTTCCCGCGCGAATTTGTTCAGGTTAATATGCACCCTGTTATTCGCATAGCTGAAATTCCCAACGCCGGGAACTTCCGCCGCCCGGTCAGCTTCCACGCCGTTCAAAGTGCATTCCATCGTGTGAATGCCTGCGCAAAGCTGAATGTCTTCAAAATTTGTCGTTTAAGTCAATCCTTTCATTTGTAATTTCTGCCGCTTGCGTGACGTTGGCTCGTCCGCTTCGCGCGCTGTTCAGTTGTCAAGGTACACGCCTTTTACAGGCCGCTAGAAATACGAAACAACCTAATCAATGCAGTGGTTGGTATCATCTGAAAAAATGGAATCGTCCCCCGGCTCTTTGTCTGGCAGCTCATTAGCCTCTGCGATATAGAAGCGCTCGATGCTCAGGAAGTGTTCGAGCACTTTTTTTACGCTCTGCCGATCTGCTTCGTCTGTCCCCGGAATCTTTACGAATCCTTCGGCGTAGTACGTCAAATTTGCCCTCAGTGCAATTGCCTTGGAAATGTAGCTGTTCACGCTTTCACCCAAGTTGTCCGCACAGGATTTGACTTTTAGCTTTTGCCCTTTTGGGATTGCTACGTTAATCCGGTCATACGCTTTCGCATTATACCGATTGTTTGCTGCGATTCGCGCGGCGCTGTTTTTATTCTCAGCCAAGATATCACCTCCTACAATAGTAGTTTAACGCCAAAGCATACAATTAACAAGTGTTAAATGTGTACAAAAAGAACACTTAACTATTGTATAGTTTGTTCATTGACAAAGGTACTTATGTCTTGTATCGTTATAATTATCATGCATACTTATTTAGTGTATATAAAGCATGAGCAATATTTAAAGTGAAAGGAATAGCACATTATGAAGTTTCGGTGGTCGAATGAAGAATTTTTATTAACCCAGCAAAATACAGTACTGGATGACGATACGCTCTATGTGCATCATGCGGGTATCCTGCAAGCATTTCAAGATCATTTCTATGTTGTTGCGCACGATTTGTCGATCGAGGTTTTTGAAGATACCGGCGACGCGGTGATCGGCGCGGAATTGGACTATTCGGTGCGATACGGAGAAGAGCTTGACTACCTGTCCGATATCGTCCTCCTGACCGACGAAGAAAAGAAGCTGTTTGCATGAATACGCATTTGTTTCTTTTTTGATACAAATAGAAACTAAAATTTCCTGTATTCTCAGCGCATTCACAAAACTATCAAGAAAAGTTCGTATTTTGCATTTAAAAAGTTTGTATTTCAGCAGCCAGAAAGGGGCAGAACAGCATGAACAAGCGCACCGTTGCACTGTCTACGGAGCAGTACAAAGAGATCATACACACCATCAAAACAGGCTTCACGGGATGCAGGCCGAACGAGCGGGTAGCGCTTGCACTCACGCTGGAAGCGAATCTCGGCATTCGTATTTCAGATGTGGTCAACCTCCGGCTCTGTGACATCGTACAGGACGGGGAACGCTACCGCCTGTCGATCACAGAACAGAAAACAGGCAAGGCCAGAACGTTCACTGTTCCGCTTGCGCTCTATCAGTTCATTCGCATCTACTGCATTGACCATAACATAGCGCCCGGTTCGGTTATTGTCCCGCTCACGACTACGGGCATTCAAAAGCACCTGCGCAAAGTCTGTGACTATCTCGGCTATGACGGCATCAGTACACACAGCTTCCGCAAGTGGTATGCAACGGAAATCTACAAGGCGAACGGCTACAATATCGCGCTTGTGCAGCAGCTCTTACAGCACAGCAGCACCGCCGTTACACAGCGCTACATCGGCATCCAGCCGAAAGAAGTCGAGCAGGCAATTGAAAACCACCTGTGTCTGTACGCATAAAAAGAGAGCGGGGAGAAATCCCCGCTCTTTGCTTTACCACATATGCTTACAGTCTTTGCATTTATATTGCTTTGCAATTTTTCCACTAGCCAACCCAAACATTTCAACTGAGACGAGTCGATTTGCAGTAGATATTTTCTCAATCCTTGTTGAATTGCAATATGGACAGTGAGGCATTAAGGATGCCCTTTTCATATCCTCTTCTTTTTGAAGTTCTTCCAGAGTCACTTTTGCTCGTATTCTATCCAATTCTCTCTTTTTATATTGCTCTGGGGCTTCTTCCATTAATTCACAAAGCTGATTGTATTCTTTTCTTTCATCAAGATACCATTTCAATCCAAGAAATACAAATGCCACTGTTATGAATAAGCCTAAAATGCAGAATGCCGCAAGCTCTGATAGGTCGTTATCAATGAACCAACCCGTTAGCAGAACTCCTATAAACGAGAATACAATTGCTGCGATCATAACGGTAGGCGCGGGCGGAGCCGGCGGCTTAATTATCTTGCTTTCTTGTTCAAACCGTTCTTGAATCCGCGCTTCGCGTTCTGCATCTTTTTGTAGTTTCTCAAAGTGTTCACGTATTTTGTAGCCGCACTCTGGACAAGTTTCAGCCGAATCGGACACGTTTTCTTTCCCGCACTCCGGGCATTTAACTAAAGCCATGCTTCTACCTCCGTTTAAGGCACTTGCTGTCCAGCTGCTTTTGCCAGACAAGAAATACAGAACATTGCATCTTCGTCAATATAGCACTTGCAAGACAAGCATCTATTCGAATGCTTTGTGCAACAATTTGTATCGCCGGAAGAAGCAATATAGTTCGTGCAGCCAGAATGGTTGCAAATCGTTGTAGCCGTTCCAAATTTATTTGTAAAGGACGATCTGCTTGAAAAAGACGGTTTTGAATATGAACTACTACCGCCATTACTAGAATAATAATTGTCTGCTGCATTTTTGCCAGACGAGCTTTGAGCAGTAGATTGCCAAATACCTACGATCACGCTACATGCGAAAAACAGACATAATACTGCGATAAAAATGGTCGTACTCTTATTATTACGCTCCTTTTGCTTCGATTCTGGATAAGAGTTTTGGGCAGTTGCGTCAACCGGTTTACCACAGTTTGGGCAAGTCTGCGCATCGCTGGAAACCTCGTGTCCGCACTCCGGGAATTTAACCAAAGCCATAGTTTTCCCTCCATTTCTTATTTTTGGAACGACTCTATTGAAAGTATAGCACTTACCTTCCGTGAAAGCAACCATAATAGTATATATTTCCACCAAAATAGTTTCTTCCGGTCACATACTAAATGTTGATTGGAGTGTGATTTCAGTGGAATTTGGAGAGAAGCTAAAAGAACTGCGAATGCAGGCCGGGTTAACACAAGCACAGCTCGCACAAAGAATTGGCGTAACAAAATCCGTCGTTTCTTTCTACGAGCTGCGCGAACGTTCCCCTTCGCCCGATGTTCTTATGAAACTGTCTGGCATTTTTCATGTAAGTACCGACTATCTGCTTGGCATCGAAAAGAAAGAACTGCTCGACGTTTCCGGTCTGACTGCTTCGCAGATCACCGCAGTTCTTGGCATCATAGCCGAATACCGAAAAGCGAATAATAGCGCCTTATAAGACAAATGCCATTTTTTGCGAATATGTCCGAACAAAGAAATGTGTTTACCACCGCATGTGTATTAATGGTGTTAACCACCTTGTAATTCCGGAATATTCTCGGCATTATTTCGCTTTGCACTATATAACCTACTTTCCGGCTTCATTCGAATATTTCCCGAGTTCCTCATATTTCACTTGTTTTGTATATCTGTTTCGCGTGCGTGCGCAAGGTTCCAAAACACGTATAATTGATAAAAACGTAAAACTAAAAACAGAAATGTGCGGGGGAGCTAGTGACCCGCCCATGCACAACATTTGCACAACAAAATATAAGAGGCAAGGAATAGCCGCTTATTTCCGCACTTTATATTCGCTTCAAAATATACTGCTTTTCTCTGCTTTTTGGGAAAATCAGAATATTTCCGATATTTCCAAATACAGATTAAGAGAATGGGGTTCAAGAGGCCGCTAGTTCGAATCTAGTCACTCGGACCAACTTGGAAGACTTGAAATCGTATGATTTTGAGTCTTCTTTTTTGCTTTTGCGAACTTTTGAGGTATTTTCCAAGCAGGGTATTTTCTACGTTTCTAACGGATTTCTAACAGCCTCTTTCGTCGGTACCATGCAGACAGCCCGTCAGCTTCTCCGCCAATCCCTGCTTGCGGGCATTGTCCAAATGGCCATAAATGTTTGCAGTCATCTGAATATCGCTGTGTCCCATCCATTCTTGTACATCTTTGAGGTTGCAGCCGTTATTCAGAAGCAGACTGGCGCAGCTATGCCCTTACGGTATAATTACGACAAACCGGAAAAGCCCCGTATATCAAGGGTTTTCGGTTATCTGGCAAGGTTTTTCATCCTTTTCCAAACCGAAAAATCGAGCCGCGAAGTAGTTATTTCGTAGGGGGTGTTATAGTAACGACAAAAATAAAATACCGTTTGGGCGGGCTGTCAGCCCGTCCAAGAAATCAGGACATTTCCTCTG